>Ga0194116_10007384_pt1 | contig 11391 bp, 7 predicted proteins | sample TA2MahsurfametaG_4_FD_148617 | JGI IMG/M metagenome (GOLD analysis project Ga0194116, IMG submission 148617) | Freshwater microbial communities from Lake Tanganyika, Tanzania - TA2015008 Mahale S9 surface | ecosystem: Environmental > Aquatic > Freshwater > Lake | place: Tanzania: Lake Tanganyika... | reverse complement strand
AATAACAAAATAAAAATTAAAATCTAAAAAAAAAAAAAAAAAAAAAAAAAAAAAAAAAAAAAAAAAAAAAAAAAAAAAAAAAAAAAAAAACAACATAAAAATCTTAGAAAAATCAAATGAATTAGAAAAATACTTATTAAGGAACACTGCAAAAGAAAAAAGGAATCTTGTTCAGTTAAAATTTTTTACAAAAAATTCAGTTCCTGAAATTGAAAATTTTTACAATAATTTGTTAGAGAAAATAATCATAAAAAATGAATTTTCTTCTATTCTTAATTTTATTGAATATTTTGGATTTTTGATAAGCTCTTATTGCATTTTGAAATCAGAGAAAGAATTAAAAAATTCAAAGAAAAAGTCCAATCATTCTTTTAATCATCTTTTCGGTTTTTCTGATTCATCATCCGATTCTTCTGAAGAAGAAGAAATGAATATTGATTATTTAAAAAATCATAAAATTAATAAAGACGAAAATTTTATGGATGTAATAAATAATTCAGATGAAGAACATGATAAAAAAAGCACAAATTTTGAAAATGGTATAAACAGCCCATTAAAATCAAATTTATTGAAGAATTTAACAAATGCGAATTTAAGCAATAAAAGAAAAATTATTTTTGATAATTTGAGTGAATCCGATTAAACACATATTTTAGATACTTATTAATAAATAAATCTTCCAGAAAGATTATTTTATCATTCAAATAATACTTCCCATATTAATTAAATATTTATATTTATTTTATAATATCAAAAAAACATATCCTTTATTAAATAGATTAAATATTTGAATGATTCAATAAAATAATGTAAAATTTATAATTATTAACATTATTTTTTTATTTTCAATTTGAATTGTCAAAATTTATATAACTTAACTTGTGATTTGTATTAAAAATATTTGAATAATACAAATAAATCTTGAATATTATTTGAAAGTGGATTGTATTTATTCTGGAGGATTATTAATCATAAAATCATATAATTTTCTTTTAAAAATATTATATTGTTAAAACAAACCATGAAATAAAAAGATAAAATAAAAAAATAGGATAAACAGCAATCATTTTTTTTTCTTCCTCTATCATTACACTCATGAAACCAACAGATGCTAATTTTAAAAATTAATATTTTTCTTTTAATTTATTTAAGTTTTATTACAAACGCAAGACCAAATATAAGCACATCCAACAACCAAAATTTTTATTGCTGCTTCTGATAATGTTAGTCTTACTATCAAAGCTGCTATATTAATTGGGAATATGCAATATCCAAGCAAGCAAAGGGTTTGAAATATTGAACTTAAAAATTTAAAAATTTATTTTATAGTTACTTTACTAAAATTAAAAATTTTACATCTGTGCCCCTAAAAACTTTGAATTTAAAGTTATAATTATTCCCCCAACCCAAACAATAGTAAATAGGCTGATAAAAACATTCCCTGCTTGAGTATTTTCAGAAGCAAAAGTTATTGTTCTTTAATATATGAAAAAAATTAAGAACATTTCAAAAAATATTGAAAAAAATTAAATATAAATTAAATTCCTTTAATATATTTTAATTTACAAACAAAGCATTAGACAAAACAATAGAGGTCCCCATAAATCCCAATTATATATTTGCCTCTGTTTTTCCGCTTTAAATCTTGGTAAAAGCACACATTCTAATTTATAAATAATTCTCTTCAAATCTCTTTTCTAATTAAAAATTAAGAAATAAAAATCTTATTGAATTTGAATTTTATCAAATAACAAAAGAATTAATTTTTATTACTAAGGTATCCAAAACAGGTTCGTCCAATGTATCGTAAACAAGATTATTAAAACTTAAATCGTATTTACTTTTTTTATTAAAACTGTTATTATTTTGATCTTGATTCGCTATATTTATCTCTTCATTGCTACTATAGTTGTTCTGATTATTTTTTACTTCTATTATTTTTTCATGTTTAATATTATTATTTATTTTATCAAACCCTTTTTTTTTTTCTTTTGTATTTTGATTTTCTTTTTTGTCGAATTTATTTTGTAAATTAACTTTATTTGATTTAGATATGATTTTATTTTTCTCTTTATTATAATCATTGTTATCTTCAATGACTATATCATCACCTTTTTTGTTTAAATTAATCTTGAAATCCAATTTTCCTTTATCAGTTTCGAAAATTTTTGATTCTTTATTTTCTGTTAGACTTTCGTCTAATTTCATGAAATTATCGGATGTGACTTCTTTTAATTTTTCTTTTTCTTTGTCATTTGTGATTTTTTTCATTTAAATTTAATTTAATTTTTTTGAAATTTAATAAATTATGTGATTTGAATTCAATGAAAATACTAACTTGAATTCTATCTTATTTTTTAACTAGATAGTTTTTTTAAAAGCATCAATTAATATTTTATAAATCTTATAAAATTGAATTTTTTTAAATTGGAAAAAATTATTTTGAAACTTTTAATATTGGCATATAATTTATCATTCTCTAAATTTTTTTCATATTTTGAATAATTTATAGAATTTAAAGAAGTACATCTTCAAATTATTTAACGTATTTATCGTTTATTTTATCATTTGTAGTGTTTTTTAAAAAATCAATTTTATTTGTTTTTGGATCAATAAAATCATAAACAAACAAATGCTTCATATATTTCTTCTCAATTTTTCTGTTAGTTAGGTTTATAACATTTCTATTGATAATTATATTGATTTTATCATTTTTTGATTTACAACTCAATTCTTCATTCATTAAAGTTTCTTCTTTTTTAGTAAAATCTAGTTTTAATTTTAAAACTTTAAATCTAAGTTGATAATAAATAATATCAAATAAAAGATTTTCATATGAATTTATTTTAACGCTTAGTTTTTTTATAATTTACCTAATTCTTCTTTAACTTCATTAACTTTATTAGATGTATTAATTTGATTTTGATTTGATGATTGTTCTGGTGTAATCAAATTTAAGTCTGAATTAAATCGTTCTCTTAAATTATCAATTTTATTCTCAATTAAAGTTTCCTTTTTAGGTAATTCATTCTCTCTTATAATTTCTTTTTCATTTAGAAGATTGTTTATTAGCTCTCTTTTTGAATATGTATGATGGTTGAATTCTTTTTAAAATATAAATGATTATATTAAAAGATATTTTTACCTAATTTATTTTCATATTTGTTTGATTCATTTAAATTATCATTTTCTTCAGGATTAATGTTTTTAATTTGGTCTCTTTGTAAATTCTTATTTTCTGATTTAGAAATCATAGCTTCTGTTATATTTTCTATATTTGATTCTTCAACAATCATTTGGAGAAGCTCTTCTGATTTAAATGAGTTTTTTTCTAAATTATATGCTTTTTGACAATCCAAATTTTCTATTTCTGTAATATTGATATTTTTATTTTCAATTTCTGTATTTTCCAAATTTAACTTTTGATATTGGGTATCAGAACTATTGTCTATAGTTATTGAAAAATTTTCCTTTTTTTCTCGAGATTCTGAAAATTTTAAATTAATATATTTCATTAAGGAAAGTATGTAAAATTTTACTTGTAAAATTTTCATTTTGGACTAAAATCCTATGTTTATCACCTTCTAAATATTTATCTTTTTCATTTTTAAGATCTTCTAAATTTTTATTAAAAATATAATTATTTGATTGTTTGACATCATTTTCTTTTTGAATTTTATCCAGTAATTTGAGTAACTTTAATCTTGAAATATTTCCACATTCTATACCTAAGCTAATCTTATCAACAGGTAATTTTTGAAAAAAATTAGTATAGTCAAGCGAAAAAGTTTTGTTTTCGGAAATATCATAAAATAAAAATTTATATTTATTTGATTTTAAATTAGAAGAAATATTATCCAAAGAATCAAAGTATTTTTCTTCATCACCTAATAAAATTGTATAATTTGGTTTTATTTTGAAATCTTCTGATGCAGATTTTTCTAAAACCTTTGTTATTAAAATAAATTCATTTTTTTCAGGAATATTTTCAAAAGAATATTCCAAATCCTTCAAAAAATAACCTGATTCCATACTATCAATGTGAATAACATTTTGCCTTTCAGTAATTATATTTATTAATGTAAATTCTTTTATCAAATGATTCTTTGGAAAATTCTCGACTTGAAATCTGTTCAATTTTAAAATAAAATGAACATAAGGTATTATTTTTTGATTATCATGTAATCTTATATCTCGGAGAATTTCATTATTATCGTAATTTTTTATTTTTAAACCTTGAGAATTTCCCATTAAACTTTAATAAATTTTGTAAATAAAATTTTTATTAAATGTTATCAAATTTGAAATGTTAAAGCTTACATAAAAAGTATTCTGTTTACTTTTGTTTAAAAAATTAATAAACTATATTAAGTATTATTTAATTAAATATAAAAAATTAGTTTGTTAGATAACACATTCGAATTCTAAATTTTTCTTAAATAAATAATCTTTTTTTAATTTCTAAATTTATGTAGCAATCTTTTAAATTTACATCATTTAGAAAAACAAATATTACTTTTTTCTTAAAATCAATATTGAAAATTTGTAAAATTAAATTTTCATCAATATGCTTAAAATTATTTAAACATAATATATATATTTAAATTGAATTTTTCTTTTCCATTTTCAATTACAACTAAAGTTTTTTATTTTGAAAATTTTAAAAATCTTTAAAGGATTTTTTATATAATTATTTTTAAATGTTTATCCTTTCTTACTTTAATTAATGAGAATTCACCAGCAATATAATCTTTAAGTTTAGTTTCAAATGGCTGGTGTTACTTTTGTTCTTTTAAAGTAGAAAATAATGAAACTATTTTTGAAAATGGTATATACTTTCATTATTCAGAGTCCAAAAAAGATTTAGAAGGACCTCATTATTTGAATGCTTTATGTGATAAAAGTAAAGGTGGTGAAGGTTATGGCTATAGCTATATAAATATGTATAATATTATATAAATAAAAGATGGAGTAATGGGATGCTGAAATGAATGAATAAATGATTATATTAAAAATTTTATGAAATTTTGAATATTAGCAATTTTAAAAATTGAATTAAATTTATAGTTATTTAAATTTGCCCTTTTTAAAATTTGAAACTTTAAAATTTTTTAGTATGAAGTATCTTCTATATTTATATTATAATATAATTAAATTAAAGTAAAAAGTCAAAATAATCCTTTTTGAGCCAAAACATACCATAATTATCCTATAATAAAAATATTAATTTAATTAAAAAAATATATCAATTAAAAAGAAAATTATAAAGCAAATTAAAAGAAATGCAGAATTTTAAAAAGTTTATCACAACCCCTTACAACATCGGATTATCTTGCTTGAACTATCTCCAAGATAAGATTTCATACCAAAAGAAACCTGAAGAATTTGAAGGAGTTAAAATAAATTTAGAATCAAAAGAAGAAAATATGTCTTTTGAAGACCTCGTAACCAGTAAAAATTATCCTTTGGAAATTCACTATGTAACAACTACAGATGGATATATTTTAAGGCTTTTTCGCATTCCTGGAGCAAAGGATGAAAGAGTTTTTGAAAAAACAATTAAAAAACAATCAGTTTTTTTAATTCATGGAATCTTTGATTCAAGTGATGGCTGGGTTTGTAATGATGAAGACAAATGTATTCCATTTATTCTAGCAAATTTAGGTTTTGATGTTTGGTTAGGAAACTCTAGAGGAAACAAGCACTCACGAAATCACAAATTCCTTTCTCCTGAAGATAAAGAATTTTGGGATTTTAGCTTTCATGAAATGGGCTTGTATGATCTTCCAGCATTTTTTGAACATATTCTAAAGCTAAATCAATTTACAGAAAAGCTTATTTATATTGGTCATTCCCAAGGCACTGTACAAATGTTCTCAGCTTTAGCCGAAAATCAAGATTATATAAAAAACAAAGTTAAGCTTTTTATTGCTTTTGGCCCAGTAGCTAGAACTTATTGTTTAGAATCAAAACTTTTACATTTAATGGATATGCTAAAAATTGATATTCTGTGTGAGAGATTGGGATTCCATGAATTGCTTGGACACGATGAAAATTTATGTAAACTCAATTCTTGGATTATGCCGAAAATACCTTTTTTATCTAGTTTAGTAATGGAAACCATTGCAGATAAAGGAGCTTACACAATTAATAATGCACGTAGAATGCCTGTTTATTTGTCTCATTTACCCAGTGGGTGTAGTCTTAAAGCAATTACTCATTTTGTTCAGTTAAAAAGAAATGGAAGATTTTGCACTTATGACCATAATGATAAAGAAATTAATATGAAAAAATTCGGAAGTGAGGAGCCAAGAGATTATGATTTAAAGAAAGTTAAAGAATTTCCCATTGTATTATTATATGGGAAACAAGACAGGTTAGCAAGTGAAATGGATGTAGAATGGTTACTTGATGAATTGGGATCTAATGTTATTTTTAAGAAAATGTACGAAGAAATGGGACATACTACATTTATGATGAGTAGAGAAATTTCATGGTTTGATGATATAATAAATATTATTGAGATGTTCAATTTAGAAATTGAACAAGATGAAAATTGAAATTTTTCTTATTTAACGCCTTTCCTGCAAAATCATTTTGATAGACAGACATTAAAGAAATTAATAGAAAAAACTGTTTTCCAAAAATTGCAGTCTAGGCATTAAATAAATTCTAAATAATTATTACTTTTGTAAATTTTGTGAAAATTTATCTATAAATGTATACAAAATTATGCTTTATGGAAGTTTCTTTGTCTAATACAAGTTTAAAATCTTAAAGAAAATTAGGTTTCTTTATTAATTATTAAAGGAAAATATTTTAAAAATTTTATTTTGTGAATCTGGAAAAAAGTCCATTTATAAAAGTTGTATAAATGGAAATTATATACCAGAATATTTATAAAAAATCAAGAATCCGAAATAAGAAATATTTTCTTTTAATGAACATTCAAATATATTTCTGAGAATAAGATAAACGATGTTTGTTTGTTTATTTAATAATTTCTTGAGCTGATAAAATTTTAAAAAAATTTAATAAAGATTTTTGTCACATAGTAAGAAAATGATAATCGATTCATCTTTTCGCAATTTTTAGTTTAGTAATATTTATATAAATAACTTTTCTTAAATTATGAAAATTTCTTTGTAATAACAAATATTAGGGTTTAAACTATTATTATTACCTTATAATAAATCTTTAATAGTATAAATATTATTGATAAGTGAATTAAAATCAGAATTTAAGTTATTGATTTTAAATTTCCTTCATTTTCCAAATTTTTTAGAAATCTTTTCTAATATTGCCATATTTTTAAATTGATTTCATAATTTTTTGAATTTTTAACAAAAATTAGAAATTAATCCCATATTTTCTTCGTTAGAGAATATCGTAATCTTAATAAATCTTTTTTAATTTTAATAAAATAAAATTAACTTTTAATTCCCAGATATTAATACTTTATATTGAAATAAAAAAACAAAATAGATTATTTTATATTAGTATATACAGTTGTTTTCCTATTATGGATAAATTTATCATTACTTTTTGATTTATTTTCTGCAAGACTTTTTTTGATAAAAGTATTATTAAAATTATTAAAAGCCATGTTATGATCATTATTTTCATTAAATTCTCGGCTGAATTTATCATTAATATATTTTTGTCTAAAATTATTAGTTAAAATCCTATCCAATGTATTAATTTTCTGTTTGATAATCGGATATTGAGCATTATTTGTAGAGCTTACGCTATCTAAAGAATTTACAGAAGCATTCCCGGTAGAAATTCTATTTTTTGAGAAATTTTCTTTTTGCAAAATGTAATCTTCAATAAATTTATCATTATTATTACTAAAATAGTTGTTTGTTTCATTATTTATTGAATTTTTATTTAAATTATTCAAATTAACAACATTTTGATTCCCTAAATTTTTCCCTACTAAGTGAGCTTGATTATTGGTAATAGAATTTCCTGAAAATTTAAAATTCATTATGCTTTCCTTTTTAAATTCATTTTTATTGGTTGAATAATGCTTTTGATTAACATTTAAATTATTATTATTATTTATTATAATTAAACTGCTGTTATTTTCATTGCTATTTTGTTTAGAATAATAATTAGTTTTTGGATTTGTCTGTTCAAATATTAGTTCATTTTCGAGGTGTTCATTGCTATTACAAATCATTATGATATTATTTTGTAAGTTAGATTTATTTGTGATTTTTGAATTATTATCTTTTTTAACTTCTTCTTTTATATAATTAAAAACTTTCTCTTTTACATCCTTAAAATTATTAATGTTTTCATTTAATGATTTAAATTTTTTAGGCGTTTGATTTTCTTTTTTTTTATTTTCTTCATGTTTATTCAAATTAGCATTATTTGTTATATGAAAATTTGTATTATAACTAGTTCTCCTTTTATCTTCATAACTTGCAAATGATGCTTTTTTTTCAATAATTTTGTTGAATGAATTGCTTTTAATTTCGTGGAAATCCTGAATACTAACATTTCCTCTACTAAAATTATCTCTGTTGGAATAGCTATTATTTACTTTTTCTTTATTTTCAAAATCTTCAGTTTCATTTTCAAAAATCTTGCTGGTTTCTTTTTCTTCAGTTATAGAAATATGATAATCTTTAGCATTAAAATTTCCATTAAATTTTGGATATGTTATATTTATTATTCCTACAGGATTATTCATATTATTATTATTTCTAAAGATTTTTTCATTTGTATTAAATTTTTTTAATATGTTTAAATTATTGGTTTTTGAATAAACAATATTATTTAAACTATTGTTATTTTCATTTCTTTTATTGTTATTTACACTTATAAAACTCTTAGAATTCGCATTATTATCTGAATTTAAATTCTCCAATTTAATTATGTCATTAGTCTTTTCTATGCTTTTTGAATTTAAGTTATTGAAAGTTTTATTTATAATTAAATTATCAGGATCTTTATTTTCTGTATTATTCATGCTATTATTAGTAATATTAAAATTAGTAGTTGAATTATTAAGCTCAGATCCGTAAAAGGATGAGTTCCTTTTTTTATTCTGGTCTGGAATGTTAAGATAAACTTCATTTAGAACATTATTAATGCCATTTTTATGATTGTTTAAAATTGGTTTTTCATATATAATATTATTATGTGCTAAAATTTTTCTATTATTATTTGAGAGAATATTATAAGAGTTTGTTTTATTGTATTTCCTATTAAGCAAATCTTGAATTATAATATCTTTTTTCAATATTGTGCTGATTTTAAGCATCGAATTTGTTTTAGAATTTAAGATATTATAATTCCCATTTTTTATATCTTTTGAATTATCATTTATTATAGATTCAGGGTCAGAAATTTTTGTATCTGTAAAAGCATCTCGTAAATTAGATTTATTGTATTTGAGATTCAAATTTATATGTTTTACTGATGTTTTTTCACAATAATAATTGTTTGTTGAGCTTAATATTTGGGCAGTTGTTAAATTATTGTTATAATTTTGTTGATAAATTTCAGATTCTTTGCTTAATCTACAATTGGCATAATTTATCTTATTTGCATTATTATTTACACTAAGAAAATTTAAATTATATTGGCCATTCTTATTATCAGAGTTATTCAAAAAAGCTGAAATAATATTTGAATGACTTTTATTGCTATAGCTTTTTATTAGATTTTGAGTCTTCTTGTCATCTATAATTTTATTCGTGGATTTTGAATAGTAATTTTCTTTAATTTCGTTAATATAACTATCATTATTATTTAGACTATTATTAAGATTATTTAGTTTATCTGTCTCATTATAATTACGATTTAACTTTAAGTTCATTTTGAAATCAGAGCTTGTTGTTTTGCTAAAAGTATTGTGAGTAAAACTTTTTAATGAAATTTTATTGGGATTATTTTTTTCGTTGTAAGAATCATATTCTTCTGTTTCGATTTGATATAAATTTTTATATTCACTAAGATTCATTACATCTTTAGTTTCATTGGCATTTCTATAATTTTTACAATAAATATTATTTTTATTTATGAAATTTTTATGATTTATTTCAGAATTTTTCAATGACTTTTCTTTTTTACTTCTAATTATTTCGGGCTTAATTTGATTTTCATTATTTGTAATTTCATCATCAATTTTGAATACATTTAAATTTGATTCTAAATTCATTTCTTGAATATTTCGCTTATATTCTTCATCAATTGTTTTATTATAAATATTCTCCTTTGTAAATGTTGCTTCCAAATTTTTTTCATCAGATCTTTCATTGAAGTTAAAAAATTCCATAGAAGACTCATTTGCCTTTTTCCTTTTTTTCTTTATGGTTAAAATTAGATTAGGCTGAATCATATAAGAATCCAAATTGCTTAAATTTCTAAAAGTTTCATTAGTTAGATTATTGTTATTATTATTAATATTTTTATTATGAATACTGTCAACTATAGAGGATTCTTTATTATCTTGAAAATTATTTTGTTCCAAATCTTGGTCTACTTTTTCTTCCTTCTCAAATTGTTTGGAAATTATATCGATGTTATCATATTTTTTATTTATAAAATTTTTTGAATTTTTAAATAATGATAATTTTGAAAAATGATTTCCTAAAACATTTTTATTTTTAATTTTCAAAGGTTCGCTTAAAATTTTAACGTTTGAATTTTCGAAGAATTTTCCATTTGTAAAATTATGTGAATTTGCTTTTAAATGTAAATTAATTTTTTCAGTGCATTTTTCAAGAGAATTCTTCTTAGTATAGAAATTTCTATCAATTGAAATAGTTTTCCTGAATTTTTCTTGAGAATCTGAATTAAGAAATTTATATTGTTGGTTATTAAAAAAATTTCTTGAGGTGTTTTTCCCATTATAAAAAGTTGAATAGTTCATTCTCGATTTTTCTTCATTTGTTCTCATAATATAATTCGTTATATTTTTTAGATCTAAACTTTCTTGTTTAAAGCTTTCTCGTTTAATTTTATTATGTTTATATTGTTTATCGACATTATTGAAATATATATTGTACATTCCTTTGGATAAAAATGTTGTTGGAATTCTGCTTATATTTTTACCAGGAATCTCAGCATTATTATATTTTGAAAATCTTTTATCATTTATTAAATTTTCTTCTCCAATCAAAGGAAAATATAAGTTTGAACAGGAAGAATTTTTTCTCAGAGACATTAAATTTATTGTTAAATTATAATTTTGAAAGAAAAAAAATAATTTTTTACTTACTTAAATTTAATAAATTGTTATTTTTCATTTGTAAAAAAATATGTGGAAAAATTGTTTCATTTAATGAAATTATAAATTTATTTATTCAAGAAGAGACTATCTAGAATAATCATTATAAAATGAATATTTGGGGATTGGGGATTGGGGATTGG
>Ga0194116_10007381_pt1 | contig 11393 bp, 13 predicted proteins | sample TA2MahsurfametaG_4_FD_148617 | JGI IMG/M metagenome (GOLD analysis project Ga0194116, IMG submission 148617) | Freshwater microbial communities from Lake Tanganyika, Tanzania - TA2015008 Mahale S9 surface | ecosystem: Environmental > Aquatic > Freshwater > Lake | place: Tanzania: Lake... | reverse complement strand
GTCTGATCCCCATCAGCCAGGAACTGTCCGACTACAAACGCCAGACGCTCAAGGTTGATTTCGACACGGTCGTGAAGCAGATGCGCTCACTCGAGAAGCAGCCACCAACTTTTTGGGCTTCACGCAGCAACGGCGAAATCATCAATTTACTCTCGATGATCGGCCGTCTCCGGCACGCGAGCCACCTCGCCGTCGAGCCACGGCTCCTCTTCGACCTGCATCCACTGGCGAAGGGATGGCGACTGATCCGCGCCTATGACCGCGCACTGCCGATCGCCGAACGCATGGTTGAAATGGGCCCGACCAAGAACTTCGGATACATCATGCGAGCAGCGATACTGGCGGACATGGGAGAGGACAGCCGGTCGCACATCGATGCACAGAAAGCCTGGAAAATACAAGAAGACACGTACTCGGCTAGCGTTCTCGCGCGCACATCGAAAAACAACAAGGACACCACGATGTTTGCAATCGCTACCGGCTTTCTCGGGCCCAAAAAGGCGATCGACCTGTGAACAAGGAAACGATCGAAGCTCTCACGATCGCCATCACGGCACGTGTACCCGTGCTGCTCTGGGGTGCGCCGGGAACAGGCAAGACGTCGGTGGTCAAGAGCATCGCCGAGTCAAACTCACTCCACCTCGAGACGGTCCTAGCATCAGTCCGCGAACCAGCCGACTTTTCCGGCCTCCCCGTGATTCGCGACAATGGAACCGTGCACTTCGCGCCACCGATGTGGGCGCACAATCTCTGCGAAAGCAAGCAACACGGCCTTTTGTTCTTCGACGAACTCTCCACCGCACCACCGGCGGTGCAGGGTGCCCTCTTGCGCGTGGTTCTCGATCGCGTCGTTGGTGACCTCGCGCTGCCACAGACGGTCTCAATCGTGGCAGCCGCGAACCCGCCCGAAATCGCGAGCGGTGGATGGGACCTGTCGGCGCCACTGGCGAACCGGTTCCTCCATCTCGACTGGACGTCCGACGGCAAGGTGGTTGCGCAGGGTTTCGCGCACGGCTTCCGCACACCACGTCTGGAGAACGACCTCGTCGACGCGGCGCGGCTCGCATTCCAACGCGATCGTTGGAGCAACCTTGTTTCCGCCTACCTGCACATTCGCCCGGAAAAACACCTCGAGTTGCCGACCGACTCCGTCAACAGCGGCCGCGCCTGGGCCAGTCCCCGTTCATGGGAAATGTTGATCACCCTGTTGAGCCACGCGTCAGCACGACAAGCCTCATCGGGAACCATTGGTCGACTGGTCGTCGGAAGCCTCGGGTCAGGTAGTGGCATCGAGTTCCTCACATGGGCCGACTCGATGGATCTTCCCGACCCCGAAGTGCTTCTCGACTCGGCCGACACCTGCACGTTTCCCACGCGCCACGACCAGCTCTATGCAACGCTGCTTGGCATCGTGTCCGCAATCAGGCGCCAACCAACGAAACGGCGTTGGGATTCGGCATGGGTCATCCTCGGCCGTGTCGCTCAGACTGCGGCGCTCGACCTTGCTGCGTTGTCAGCAATCGAATTGGTACACCTCCAACCGCGCGGCGCTGCGCCGCACAAGGCGATGACCAAGTTTGCGAGCGTGCTGCGCGAAGCCGGCCTGATGTGAGCGAGGCCGAGAAGCGCCTCGCACTGGGTCGGCTGCGATTGGTGCATCGCCGCCCCTATTACGCAACCGCTGCATTCCGGATGCAGGCTCACCCCGTCAAGGGTTTCGGTACGTTCGGGGTCGACAAGTTCTGGCGTCTCGCATACGACCCCGACGTAATCCTCGAATGGAGCGTTGAACAAGTCGCGTCGGTGCTCGAACACGAACTCGGCCACCTCCTGCGCGACCACTCCACGCGCGCCGATGCGATCGGCATCGACGATTCGACTGCGCAGCTCTTCAACATCGCCGCCGACGCCGAAATCAACGACGACCTCGTCCCACTCGCCGACATCGACTTACCTCTCGATCCCGTCACGCCCGGCGCACTCGGCCTGCCCGACGGCCAACTCGCCGAGTGGTACTACAACAACCTTCCGGACCACCACAAGAACCCGGAGGCCGGGGATGGAAAGCCCGGGGACGGAAAATCCAGCGGGCCGGAATGTGGGTCGGGCGCGCACGGCCGCGCCCGCGAATGGGAATCCAACCCCGCACTTCCCGAGGGGATCACCCAGGTCGAAGCCGAGATCGTTCGCGAACTGACGCGCAACGCGGTCGTTGAATTTGCGAAGTCGCGCGGGTCGGTGCCTTCAGGTCTGATCCGCTGGGCGCAAACATCAACCAAGCCACAAATCGCATGGCAGCGAATCCTTGCCGCGCGTGTGCGCTCGGCACTCGGCCACCTCACCGGCATGAACGACTACACGCGCTCACGGCCCTCCCGCAGGGCGCGCGTCATGCATCCGGTCGTCCCCGCCGCGCTCTGCCGACCGAACTTCACCGTTGCCGTCATCATCGACACCTCGGGTTCAATGTCCGAAGACGAACTCGACAGGGCAATGTCCGAACTCTCCGGCGTGCTTCTCCATGCGGCCCTTCGAAACGTTCTCCTCGTTGAATGCGATGCCGCGGTCCACGCCCGCACGATCAGCAGCCGCGACCTGCGGAAGATCGGCCTCCACGGCGGTGGCGGCACGGACCTCCGCCTCGCCTACGACCACATCGCCGCGCAACGCCGCACCCCCAATGTCGTAGTCACATTCACTGATGGTTGGACCCCCTGGCACGAAGAGGCGCCGTTCCCCGCGAACCACATCATCTGCCTCACGTCCCAATATCCCGACACACCGGACTGGGCGACCGTCGTCGAGGTGCCCCCGGCTGCGTACTCGTCATCCGTGGGTGCTCAATAGCATCGCAACATGGAGACCACCGGCAACGACACCGCACTTGCGCGTCGCCGCAGATACGCAGCGGACCTCCGCGCGGTATCCGACCTTGACGACAACGATTTGGCCGCCCTCATCCTCGACCCTTTACAACTCCTCCATGAAACCGCTGTCACCGTGATGCTGAAGCGATGCGAGCCGTTGATGATTCGCCGAAGCTGCACGACATGTGGCCGTCTCGGCCACGGCGGCCACAAATGTCCTGGCGCACCGTGCGACCGCACGTTTCCTTCATCCATGTCACGCCTCGGCCGGGGCATCGTTGGCAGGCCGGTGATCTACGCATTCAACGAATCGGATTCGATCATTGCGATCACCGAAACCGAGCGCAAGACACGCACCGACTCGCGCAACGCTTCCGTCGTTCGTCGCTGGGTGGAGGCGACGGCAAAGGAAAGCGAGCGAGCGAACCAGGAATTGCCCAGCCTCTACGCGATGGCGGGCGGCTACGTAAAGAAGGTTGAGAAGGATGCCGAAATCCGTCAGCAGTGGAACAAGGACCGCGGTCTCAAGGTGAAGGCCAACGTGCCGAAGTCCGAAGAAGAACGGCTCGGTCCCCTGCTTCGCTCCCGCCTCGAGGAGGCCACGACCGACCGGACCATTTCCGACATACCGCTCGGCAAGTGGGCCGACGTCCTCTACGACGACGCATGCGACGTGTGCACCACCGCAAACGCCAACCATCTCACCGATGGCGGCATCGACGTCCGCCGTGTCGGCCGCCGACTGGAGTGGCCGATTGAGTCCGAAACCGACATCGCAGAAGCGAAACGGATCCTCACCGCTGTCGAACGCGTCCTCCAGGAAATACGACTCACGCCGCGCGCCGGCACCGACCCCGTCGCCGGCCACTTCTACGACACGCACTTTGGCCTTGCCTACGCCCACACGCGATCGTCTGAATTCAGCGACGCCGAGGGCATCAGCCACCGCGGTACCGATCACCCCTCGATGTACGACACGGAAGAAGAGGAATGATGGAACGCCCGACACGCCTCTTTCCCCCGGGCCTCGTCGATAGCACTGGCCGTCGCCTGCGCCTCGGGTCGTATGTCTTGGTTCGGGTGAATGGCACTGAGTCAAAGGGCGAGGTCACTGGCTGGGCCGGCCCACGCCGTGGCATCGAAGTCACGTGCACCGAGCCACCCTCGATCGCGATCGTTCAACCCATCGACGTCACGCGACTCGACGAACCCAACCCCGAGCCCCTCACCGTTGGTTGGATGCCGATGGATGACACGAACGAAACAGCGGCGCTGCTCGTCCCACTCGGTACCCGTGATATCCAAACCGTCACCGTCGCCGACCCACACCTCTTACCCGTTCCCGGCGGCCGCCAACCCGACCTACGAACGTGGGCACGCGAGACAATCGGGAGACTCGACGGACTCGACCACACTGATCGACTCCGCGTCATTCAACGCGAGATCGACATGCCAATGTTGCGCCGCGTACTCGCCGAAGCATCACTCCCCGACCACATCGACGCGATCGTCTTCGTCGTCACGGACCAACGCGACACACACCCCGCCGACACAGCCCCGATCCTTCCCATCGCTTCTTTGTGGCTCGAAGCCAACGGCCACCTCGACACCACCGACGAATCAACCGTCCGCACGACTGGCCGCATGGAGACCATCGTTCTCACCGCACTTCCCCACATCCTCGATGCGGTCGTCCACCAAACGTCACGGCGCCTCGACGAAATCAACCTGCACGCCGACCGCTTCTGTTGCATCCTCGCCGGCGGCACACCCGCGATGATGTACGGCACCACTCTCGCCGCCGTTCGCACCATCGGCCCCAGCCGCACCCGCACCATCCAAGTTCCCGCAGACCTCCACCTCAACGGCGACGCCACACCACAGTCCCTCATCGAAATGGACGTCGGAGACTCCGAACTCGCATGAACGACGCTCTGCAAACAGCGGCATACGACGAAATGAACAAGTCGCTCTACCTGGACGGCGCCGGACGGCGCTTGACGGTAGAAGACAAGACCTTCATCGTCACGATCGACGGATCGGAACCGATCGCAACCATTCCACAACACCACCTCGGCTCGGTGGTCTGCGTCGGCCCAGTCAGCCTGTCCGCCGGGGCCCGCGAGCGTCTACTGACCCTTGGAATCAGCACAACCTTTCTCACGTGGAATCATCGCTATCTCGGAAATCTTGTGCCGACTTCACTCCTCGACGCCGAGCGGATCGTCGCCCATGTCAAAGCTGTCGAAGACGCAACATTTCGGATCGCGATCGCCCGTCAGATCGTCGCCGGCAAGTTGGACAACATGAAGGCTCTGCTCACGCGCTTCAATCGAGAGGACAACATCGAGCGAATCGCAGCACTCATCGAGCGAATACTCACCATCAAAATCGGTTTGCCAACCATCGACTCGATACCGGGACTCATGGGTGCCGAAGGTGCCGCCACTGCTGCCTACTACGAGGGATGGTCGGACCTTCTCCCCGACAATGTCACATTCACCACGCGTGAGCGCCGCCCGGCGACAGACCCGACGAACTCACTGTTGAGCCTCGGCGGTGCGGTCCTCACCGGCCTGGCCACAGCGGCACTCGCTGAGGCCCGACTCATCCCGAGTCTGGGATTCCTCCATTCACACGACGGTGCTCGTCCCAGCCTCGCATTGGATCTGATCGAAGAGTTTCGCGCACCAGTCGTCGAGCAACTGGCACTCGAACTCCTCCGGCGCGGACGCCTGACACCGGACGACTTCGAGTCGGGTGACGACGGCTCACTCCTTCTCTCGCGTGCAGGCCGAGCGACCTACTTCGAAGCGCTCGAAGTTCGTCTTCGCGAGGAGTTCACCGCACACCATCTCGGACGCAAACTGTCATACCGCGAGGCGTTAACGGAACAAGCTCACCTCCTCGCTCGGTCAATTACAACAAACTCCGCGATGTACGAATCCGTGAGGTGGCAAACATGAGAGCAATCATTGCCTACGATGTGTCGGATGCAAGACGGCGGCGCAAAGTCATCGACTTACTTGAAGGACATGGCGAGCGAATTCAGGAAAGCGTTTTCGACGTCTCCGGTTCTCAGTCCCAGCTCAAGCGGCTCATGCGCGACATCGGGAACCTCGTCGACATCGATGAGGACGTCGTTCACCTCTTTCCCGTCTGCAGAGACTGCTTCCAGCAGTCCCGCCGCATCCCCGACCTGCCGTCCAGCCAAGACTCTTCCCAAGTCATCGTCATTTGAATGCCACGGCACCCGCCAAAAACCGGTAGCCACCCTGTGGATAACTCCCCTGCCGTGCCGGTCCGCCCGCTGGCCCTTGCGCCACATGCCCCCCAGAAGGTAGGGGTCACGCACATACCCGCATCAGAGCGGAAAGAAACATGAAGCCTTCTTCCAGTTCCGAAAGAGGGTCACGCACATACCCGCATCAGAGCGGAAAGAAACGCGAGAGCCTTGGCCCGTGCGATGGCCTTCGGGGTCACGCACATACCCGCATCAGAGCGGAAAGAACAAAGACCCACTCGGCACCGGCAATGCATCGACGTCCCACTTGTATGCGAGACGCGGAGTCGAGGGACGTTCGTAGGCGCACCAGCGTTGGGTGCGTGGAAGTCAATGGCTACAGGATCGAAGCCGGCGCAGACCTTGAGGGCGCCGTGCTCACCGATGCGTACCTTGTGAAGGCCAATCTTGAGCGGGCCAACTTGGTTGGCGCAGACCTGTCGCGCGCGAATCTTCGCGATGCGAACCTGCGTGGCGCGAATTTGTTCGTGGGAGACCTCCACGCTGCGGACTTGAGTCGCGCAGATTGTTCTCACACGAATCTTGGTCAAGCGGACTTGACCGAAGCGAAAATGTTCCGGACGAATCTCTTCGCTGCCAGTCTCGTTCGCGTGCGGCTCCTGTTTGCCGACCTACACGATGCAAGTCTCGAGCGTGCGGTGCTCATCGGTGCGAGACTGCGAAGTGCGGTCCTCGAACGCGCAAATTTGCGTCGGGCGAATCTTGAGGGTGCGTTCTTGCGTGACGCAAGACTCGGTGATGCCGTTCTCACGAAGTCCTCGTTGGCGAATGCCGACTTGGAAGAGGCGATTCTGCGTGGTGCGGATTTGTCGAGCGTGGACCTGTCCCACGCAAGCCTGAAGGGCGCTGACTTACGCGGCGCGAACCTCACGCACGCGAACCTTGCTCACGCGGACCTCACCAACGCGATCTTGTCCGAGGCGAATCTCACGGGCGCAGACTTGGCCTCCGCGATACTGACGGGCGCGATCCTGCCCGACAGGTCAGTTCACCGCTGAGGGCACAGCCCCGCGAGTCAGCGTTTGCCGGGCTCTCGCTGCCACCCAGGGATCCTCCTTGGCTGGGCCTGCTCCTTACTTTTCAAGGAATTGAGCTTCCCATTAAGAATCTTGAGCATGGGGGTTGCACGATCAGGATGGATGTGGTTACAATCCTGTTGTGCAACAATTCGTCACAAGCAAATGTTTGCAATCAAATGCTGGCAATCAGATTGGAGGAAACGAGCAAGACATGACCCTGGGTACCGAAAAGACCGAAACAATCGATGTTCCTGAACGCTGTGCGCCGCCAAGCACCGGCCAGCGTGTGCTGGGCGAACTTGGCCGTCTGGCGAAAGAGGCGATCGAGCGTGCCGAGGGCGGCCTGGTTCTGGAAGCGCTCTCATCGCTGGTCGCTCTCGGCCAGGTCAACCGCGTCGCGATCGAAGGCCTGCAGAGCGAGTTGACGAAGGCCGATGAGGCAGATGTTGACGCAGATGACGACTTCCGCAGCGGGGTGTACCTGTGAGCACGATCATCCACGACCGCCGCATCGACATGCTGGGCCGCAAGATCGTGTTCCAGCCCGACGGTGAAGTCCCCCACGACGACGGCTACCGACTCGTGGTTCCGGAGACGTCGGGCGTGTATCTCTTTTTTGATCTTCGCGGGCCGCTCTACGTGGGTAAAGCCGACAACCTGCGTCGCCGTTTCTGCAACCACTTCGACAGTCACAACCAGCAGCTCACGACCGCGCTCGAGTTCCCGGTTGGAACCGTGAGGTTCCTGTGGGTTCAGGTGCCGTCAACTGAACTGGCCACGACGGAGGCGCAGATCATCGAGGAACTCTGCCCCATCTGCAACATCCGCCTGAACAGCCGTCGCGAAAAGCGCCAGCGGAGGTGCAACTGACCCGTCGGAACACCGGACCCAGCCCCTTGACCACCCCATTCGATTCACGACACGCCACTCACACACCAAGGAGATAACCATGAAAGCAGCACCCGCAATCAAGTCCCAGATGGGCAGCATCCCGTACTACCAAACGACCATCACCGCGCGTGAGCTCGTCACCTTTGCGCGACCGGCACGCGAGACCGATGACTGGGCAACCCAGTCGGTCGAAGAGCGCATTCAACGCGACATCAATCGCGCGCGCATCCGTGACGAGATCGTTCCGTACCTTGCGAAGCACCCCGACCGTTTCTTCGGCTCGTTCATCATCCTGACCCGTCCGGAGTCCGTCACCTACGAGCCGATTGAAGATGTCGTCGGGAAGATTCCTCTCGCGTACAAGGAAGCGGTCGGGGCAATCGGCTTTCTGACGATCACCGATGATGGCCAGAACATTGCCCTCGACGGCCAACACCGCCTGGTCGCACTGCGCGACACCATCCAATCACAGGAGGCCCTCGGGCCGTACCAGGGCCAGGTGGGCAACGACCGCGTTTCAGTCATCGTGATCGAACATCGCGACAACAAAACCACGCGTCGCATTTTCAACAAGGTCAACCGCAACGCAAAGCCCGTTGGTCGCGCCGACAACATCCTCCTCTCCGAAGATGACGGCTACGCGATCCTGTCTCGTTGGCTTCTCGACTCCAGCCGCGGCGGCCCGCTTGCCTCGTTCCACCACGGCTCGAAGTTGATTGAGATCGTTAACTGGAAGTTCAACACGCTCACGAAGCGTCTGAAGGAACTCACGACGCTCAGTGCGGTGTACGACACCGTCAAGCAGATCCTCTCGTATCAGGGGTTCAAGGGCCTTGACGAAAAGGTGAACCAGGTTCGCCCTTCCGACGAAGACCTTGACGACGCCTTCGAGATTCTCACCGCATGGTGGGACAAGATGCTGCGCGATGTCAACGCCTTCAGTCGTGCGATCGGTGACCCCGACCAGGTGCCGCAGATTCGCTTCTCGGACAAGAGCCCGTACGACCCGCACACGCTCCTGCTTCGTCCGGTCGGCCAGATCGCGATGGTCCGCGGTGTCATCCGTGCCATGAAGGCGAGTAACAACCAGCTGACGCTCGAGGAAGCACTCCGCCGTGTCAACCTCATCGATTGGTCGGCGAACCCCGGCGGCTACTGGCGCGACGTGATCATGCGCGCAGATGGCCGTATGTCCGCTCGCGAGGAGTCGTACAACCTCGCCTCCGAGTTGATCGCGTACCTCATCGGGAGTGAGTGGATCGACGCGATTCGCCGCGATGCCCTGCATGCCGAGTGGAATGCCGCGCGCGGCCGCTCTGCCTCGGCGACGGGCGACCCCACCACCGACCCCGAAGACCTGCCGATGCCGGTCGCCTGATCCACACACACACACAGAAGGAAGAACAATGTCAACAGAAACCGCGAAATGGCTCAACCGGAACGTCCTCGTCGGCTACACCGACAAGCGTGGGAAGGCCTGGCATTACCGAAAGTCGGAGCAAGGAGATGAGCCGAACCACTACCCCGGCGCAATCCCACTCGACGACGTCATTCGGCGCCTCTTCTACTGGACGGCAAATACATCCCCCGTCTACATGCGGATTCCCGCTTCCCTCGCCGAGGCCGATGGCGTCGACGACCAAGGCGCGCCATACAAGACCGTCGAGATCAAGAACAAGAAGGCGATTTACCACTCAGAGACGTTGGAGTGCTTCAACGTCTTCGGCAAAGATTACTGCTCTCACCAATTCGCGGAGCTGACGGAGATTGCTGCGAACCTCATCGATGACGACATCAACATCGGCTCTGCCGGCCTTCTCAAGAAGGGTGCGATCGGGTGGGTGTTGATCGAGCGACCCGAGAGCATCGAGGTGATCGAAGGTTTTCCCGTTCGGTCGAGCATTCTCTTCACCACCAGCCACAACGGCGCCTTCGCCACGAGGATCAAACCAGTGAATACCTTCGTGGTCTGCGACAACACCCATGCGATCGCCCTGCGCGAGACGGGTGCCCAGTTCACGGCCCGTCATTCCAAGAATTCGAATCTCAGGATTCAAAGCATCCGCGATGCCCTGGGCTTCATCCAACGCTTGGACGCCGAAATCGAGCAGGAGATCAAGACGCTCGCGGATTGGAAAGTGACCGACGGCGACTTTGCCAAGGTTCTCGATTTCATCGTTCCGACCGTCACCGAGGGTTCAAAGAAGGTGATCGCGAACGTGGCAACGAAACGGCAGGCGATCGCCAACCTCTACAAGGAGGACCCGCGCGTGGCTCCGTGGAGCGGTACAGCACTTGGTGTTCTCCAGGCCTTCAACACCTACAACCACCACAATGACGCAAACAAGGCGAAGCAGAGCGAACGAAACATGATGAACCTCCTCGGCGGCAAGACCTTCCGGTCGGACCTCGAAGTCCTCACCGTTCTCCGCGGAGTTTCCTGACAACGAGCCCACCCCGCGGGTGACGGCACCCGGCCGTCACCCGCGGCGAGATCGCGCACACCCCACGAGCAGACTTCCCCTTGTCCGCAACGGTCGATCGGAGGAAGTCATGGGGAAGCTCTGGTGGTTCGCAATGTTCATCATTTTCGGTGTGGTCTTCCCGGCCCTCGTCATCGTCGTCATTGCAGTGCTCCTCGCCGCCGTCATGGCCGGCGGTGCGTGACGTGACGATCGTGTGACGCCGTCAAGCACCCTTCCCCACTGCACTACCGTTTCGCTATGGGCTTCAGAGAGTCAATGCAGAACGGGTTCGGGTCAGCCAAGGAAAAGTCCGCGGCAACGGTTGACAAACTGCGCGAGCGTGGCGGTCGCACCGCCCAGGTAGTCGACACAAGTGTCAAGGCCGCGAAAGGCGCAGTCAACGTCACGTCCCGTGCAACAGCAAAGGTGATGGACAAGACAACAAAACTGATGGGCCTCGACCGTTACCGCGCGGAGTTGGAGGCGGCCCTCGACGAGGCGTTGCGTGTGATTGCTACACAAGAGGCGCGAATCGCTCGACTCGAAGAAGAACTCGGACATCCAAGAACATGAGCCTTCCCGAGCATCCTGAGGAAGAAGTTCCGGCCGGCATACGCGCGTCTTTCGACCACAGTCTCCAGCGTTTCGAGGATCTTCGTCGTCGTCTCGCCACGAATGAGCGCCGCATCCTGTGCCTGGAAGGCCGCCTCACGCGTGATGATCCGACGTGGTCGCACACTGTCGGCACGGCCGATGCGGTCATCACCGCGGTTGCCGCAGTCGAGATCATCGCCGACCAAGGCATCAGTTCGGACACCCTCCCACCCCATGCCGAAGGCGTTCTCGC
>Ga0194116_10007380_pt1 | contig 11394 bp, 12 predicted proteins | sample TA2MahsurfametaG_4_FD_148617 | JGI IMG/M metagenome (GOLD analysis project Ga0194116, IMG submission 148617) | Freshwater microbial communities from Lake Tanganyika, Tanzania - TA2015008 Mahale S9 surface | ecosystem: Environmental > Aquatic > Freshwater > Lake | place: Tanzania: Lake... | reverse complement strand
GTCGTGGCACGGCGTCGGTGCGTCCGACGTCGTGGGCTGGGCACGCAACGAGGGCGCCACCGTCCTCGAGGACGCCGGCATCGTCGCCGACACGGAGATGTGGCGTCTCGTCGGCCCGGGGACCGAACAGACGTTCGTCCATTCGGCGGGGGCGGGTGCGGGAGTGCTGCTCGTCGACGCCGCAACCCTCCCCGGCGCCGGCTGGCACGTCGGCGGGGTGACCTTCGCCGGGTCCGGAACGTTGCGAGTCATCCCGGTGACCGCCGCGAGCGCTGCCGGGCCGCTCGTCGGCGACCCGGTGCTCGCGGCGCACCGCACGCTGGCCGCCCTCGCCGTCGCCGGAGGCGGTCAGCTCCTCCTCCCCGACCTGCCGACGACCGCCGCGGAGCTCGCCGACTGGACGGTCTACGTGCGCACGCTCCTCAGCCCGCTCGCCCGCACGGATCGACCCTTCACTCCGATCACCGACCTCCGTGGCGACGCCCTTCCCGTCGTCGAGGCTGCCGCCGCCGGCATCGAAGCCGCAACCCCGCCGGACCCGCCGACCGTCGACGTCTCCCGGGCCCGCGCCGCCCTCGCCGTCGCCGCCCACGTCGCCGGCGCCCTCGCCCTCGACCCGGGACCCGCCGAACGGGGCCGACGCGATGCCCTCCGCGCCCTCACCCTCGAACCCGCCGCAGCATCGGCGCTCCTGGAAGAGACCGAGGCACGGCTCCGCGCCCTCGTGCGCGACATCGACCTCCCCGCCCGCGAGACCGTCGTCGTGACGAGCCACCGGGCCGAGTTCCCCGTCGTCATCCACAACCGGTCCGAACGTCCCCTGCGGGTCCGGGTCCAGATCAGCGGGCCGGGCGTCGAGGTCGACGAGACCGGGACCTTCGACGTCGACGTGCCCCCCGGTGTCGTCGAGGTGCTCGTCCCCGTGCAGACCCGGCGATCCGGCACGTTCCGCCTGCTGGTCCGCGTCTCCACGCCGGACGGTGGCATCGAGCTCGCCCGTACCACGGTCGACCTGCGCTCCCAGACCATCTCCGGCGTCGGAGTCGCGCTCTCCGTCGGCGCCATCGCCGTGCTCGCCGCCTGGTGGATCCGCAGCGACCGGCGACGTCGGTCGGCGCTCGCCGCCGCAGCCGCCGGCACGGGTTCGACCGAACCGTGAACGGGCTCGTGGTCCTAGGATGAACCGCGCTATGGACCGCGCACCCGACGACCACGCACGCGGCGTCGCCGACCGACTCGGTGGCGACTGGCCGGCGAAGGCCGCGGAGACCATCGAGAGCGTCGTCGACGGCGTCCGCCGCAAGACCACCGGCCCGGCGATCGTCGCCTCCCGAGTGCTCGTCTACGGGATCGTCGCGGCTGTCCTCGGCGTGATCGCCCTGGTGCTCGTGCTGATCACGTCGGTCCGCCTGCTCGACACCGTGCTGCCCACGTGGGCCGTCCACCTCCTCGTCGGTGGGGTGCTCACGCTCGCCGGGGCGTTCTGCTGGACCCGGCGCAGCCCGCGCACCTGACACCGTCCCCGCACCCGAGACGAACCGGAGCGACCATGGCAACCCCCGCATCCCGTGAGGTCGTGATCATCGGATCCGGCCCCGCCGGTCTCACCGCGGCGATCTACACGGCCCGGGCCAACCTCGAGCCGCTGGTGTTCGAGGGCGAGCCGTCCTCGACGTCCGACCAGCCCGGCGGGCAGCTCATGCTGACCACCGAGGTCGAGAACTTCCCCGGGTTCCCCGAGGGGGTGATGGGGCCGCAGCTCATGGGTGACATGCGTTCCCAGGCCGCACGGTTCGGTGCCGAACTGCGCGTCGAGCGCGTGGCCCGGGTCGACCTGTCCGCCCGGCCGTTCCGGATCTGGGTGGGCGACCCCGACGCCGCCGAGCCGACCCTGACCGCCAACGCGGTGATCATCGCCACCGGTGCGCAGTCCCTCATGCTCGGCCTCCCCGACGAGAAGCGCCTGTTGGGCTACGGGGTGTCGACCTGCGCCACCTGCGACGGGTTCTTCTTCCGCGATCGCGACATCGCCGTCGTCGGCGGCGGCGACTCCGCCCTCGAGGAAGCGATGTTCCTCACGAAGTTCGCGCGCTCCGTGACCCTCGTCCACCGTCGCGACACGCTCCGCGCGTCCCGGATCATGCAGGACCGGGCGTTGCAGAACGAGAAGATCCGGTTCGCCTGGAACACCGTCGTCGAACGGATCGTCGGCGAGCAGTCCGTCGAGAAGCTCGTCGTGCGCGACACGGTCACCGACGAGGTCCGTGATCTCGAGGTCACCGGGCTGTTCGTCGCCATCGGCCACCAGCCGAACACCGGGCTGTTCGCCGGTCAGCTCGACATGGACGACGTCGGATACCTGCGCACCGAGGCCGGGTCGTCGCGCACCAACATCCCCGGCGTGTTCGCCTGCGGTGACGTGCAGGACTCGACCTACCGGCAGGCGATCACCGCGGCGGGGTCCGGCTGCATGGCGGCGATCGACACCGAGCGCTACCTCGAAGCACTGCACCACGGCGCCTGACGCCCTAGTCTCTGCTGGTCCGAACCGCCCGGAATGCCGGGATGGATCGGGGCGTTGACCGACGGTGTTCGACGGAACGTCGGGCGTCATCCCCCTGGAGGCACCATGGGTGCGAACATCAGCCACCTGTCCGGATCTACCTTCGACGAGGTCGTGAGCGGCTCGTCCGAGCCCGTGCTCGTCGACTTCTGGGCCGAGTGGTGCGGCCCGTGCAAGATGATCGCGCCGGTGCTCGAGGAACTCGCGACCGAGCTCGACGGCAAGCTCAAGATCGCCAAGGTCGACATCGACGATTCGCAGAACGCCGCCATCGCGCAGCGCTTCGGGATCATGAGCATCCCGACGTTGATCGTGTTCAAGGACGGGCAGCCGCAGAAGACGATCGTCGGAGCCAAGGGCAAGGCCGCCCTCAGCGCCGATCTCGCCGAGTTCATCTGACCGGCGGCAGACCGCCGGTCCGACCCGGGCGTCCGGCTCGTGACGAACTCCCTCCCACTGCACCTCGACAGCCGGGGCGAGTCGGTCCGCGACCTTCAACGTCGACTTCACAGTTTCGAGCTCGGCACCGACCCGGATCTCCCGGGAGACTTCGGTGCCGGGACCGAACGCGCGGTCGCGGACTTCCAGCGCCGCTACGGGATCGAACCGTCCGGGGTCTGTGACGACCACACCTGGGCGACGCTGGTCGAAGCCGGGTACCGGCTCGGCGATCGGCAGCTCTACCACCGCTCGCCGATGATGCGGGGCGACGACATCGCCGATCTGCAGCGGCGGCTCGGTGCGCTCGGGTTCGACCCTGGCCGTGTCGACGGGATCTTCGGCCCGCTCACCCGGGCGGCGCTCGCCGAGTTCCAGCGGAACGTCGGCCTGCATCCCGACGGCATCAGCGGACCCGACACGGTCGACGCGCTCCAACGCCTCGGTGCCGACCGGACCACCGCCGTGCCCGTCTCGCACGTCCGACAGGCGCAGAGGCTCCGTGAGGCCGACCCCGGGCTGCGCCGTCGACGGATCGCGGTCGCCCAGCCCGGTGGGCTCGGTGCGCTCGCGCACGAGCTCCAGCACGCCCTGCACAACGAGGGCGCCGAGGTGCTCCTCCTGCAGCATCCCGACCCTTCCGAGCAGGCACGCCGAGCGAACGCCTACCACGCCGACGTGTTCGTCGCCGTCCGGGTGACCGACGAACCACGGGCGCAGGCCGTCTTCTTCCGCGGGCTCGTCGACGAGTCGCCGGCAGGTCGTCGTCTCGCCGACCTCGTCACCGCCGCGCTCGGCACCGTCGTCCCCGACCCGCCAGGGGCGCCGACCGGGCGCCGGTCACCCGAGCTGCGTGAGACCCAGATGCCGGCCGTGCTGATCGAACTCGGCCCGACGGTCGACGTCGTGCGGCACAACGACCGCTACGTCGCGGCGATCGTCGCGGCGCTGCGGGTCTGGACCCTGCAGCCGGCTCCCTGAATCTGTCGAACCGGCGTCTGAACCTCAACCTTACACAGCCTTGTTCACAGGCTGTGGATAGCGGATTCAGCCCTCGCCGACCATCGCCCGGTAGATCCGCTCGAGGTCGTCGAGGTCCGCGAAGTCGATCGTGATCCGACCTCGCTGGCGCGACAGGCTGACCTTCACCTTCGTCTCGAAATGGTCGCCGAGGACGTGTTCGAGCTCGAGCAGACCTGCCGGGCGCAACGTAGCCGAAGGCCCCGGCGGCAGCGGTCGACCGACCGCGGTCGGGGATCGAACCGGCGCAGGCTGCTCGGCCGGGTCGTCGGCGACGGCACCGTTCCGGCGGACGAGCTCCTCGGCGTCCCGCACGGTCAGACCGTCCTCGGCGATCTGGGTCGCGAGCCGCACCTGCACCGCCGGGTCCTCGATCCCGGCCAGCGCCCGAGCGTGGCCGGCAGCGAGGCGACCCTCGACGAGCAGACGCTGGACCGGCATCGGCAACTGCAGGAGGCGCAGCGTGTTGGCGACCGCCGAACGGCTTCGACCGACCCGGGTGGCGATCTGGTCCTGGGTGAGCCCGAAGTCCTCCACGAGCTGCTGGTAGGCGGCCGCCTCCTCCAACGGGTTCAGATCGGCACGGTGGAGGTTCTCGACGAGTGCCTGCTCGAGCGCCGTCTTGTCCTCGATCGGCCGGACGACCGCCGGGATGCTCAGCAGCCCGGCACGACGTGCGGCGCGCCAGCGTCGTTCACCGGCGATCAGCTCGAACCGCTCCGCATCGTCCTCGAGAGGCCGCACGAGCACCGGCTGGAGCACGCCCAACTCGCGGATGGAGGCGGTCAGCGTGGCGAGCGCCTCCTCGTCGAAGGTCTCTCGGGGTTGGTACCGGTTCGGCTCGATCGCCTCGATCGGAAGGTCCTGGAACGTGCCGCTCCCCTGCGGCGCCACGTCGCTCGGGATCAGTGCGCCGAGGCCCCGACCGAGCCCACTACGTCGTTGCCCCACCACTGACCTCCTTGGCGAGCGTCCGGTACGCGATCGCGCCACGGCTCATCGGATCGAACACGGTGATCGGCTGCCGGAACGACGATGCCTCCGCGAGTCGGACGTTCCGGGGGATGAGCGTCCGACACACCTTGTCGCCGAAGTGAGCCCGGACCTCCTCGACGACCTGGGTCGACAGGTTCGTACGGGCGTCGTACATGACGAGCACGAGCGTGCTGACGTCGAGAACCGGGTTCAGGCTCTTCTTGACGAGGTCGACGTTCCGCAGGAGCTGCCCGAGTCCCTCGAGCGCGTAGTACTCGCACTGCACGGGAACGAGGACCTCGCCGGCGGCGGCGAGGGCGTTCACGGTGAGGAGGCCGAGCGACGGGGGGCAGTCGAGGAAGATGAACTGGTAGTCGTCCTGGATCGGTTCGATGGCCCTTCGGAGGCGCATCTCCCGACTGAACGCCGGGACGAGCTCGACCTCGGCGCCGGCGAGGTCGAGCTTCGACGGGGCAACGAACAGGTTCCGGACCGACGTGGCCTCGATGCAATCCTCGAGGGCCGCTTCGCGCAGGAGCACGTCGTACATGGAGATCTCGGCCGCCCACGGGTCGAGACCGAGCCCGGTCGTTGCGTTCCCCTGCGGATCCAGATCGATCACGAGCGTGCGGTAACCGAGATCGGCGAGCGCGGCCGAGAGGTTGACGGTCGTGGTGGTCTTCCCCACACCGCCCTTCTGGTTTGCGACGGCGATGATCCGGGGAAAGGGCTTCGGCTCCATCGTGCGCTCCGACCTCGTCGACTCTGCCCGACCGCGGTGATCGCGGTGGGACGGCGAACCTCGTGGAGCATACCGGGGCGCGCTGACGGTCCGAGGTGTTCCACGTGAAACCGTCGACCGGGCCGCGGCGATGTTCCACGTGGAACATCGCGATCGGGTCAGAAGAGCGGGCGCTTCCCGGGGACACCGATCGGTCGGGGGTACCGGTCGTCGAGGGGTGCCGTCTTCCTCAGGAGCGCCATGTGCACCCCGTCGTCGACCCGGATCGCCTCGAGGTCCAGCCCGAGGAGCATGAGCCCGTCGACCGGCCACCGCTCCTCCGACCCGCTCGGCGGTTCGCTGACGGCGATGCGGCCACCGACCCGCACGAAGGCGGCCGCGCACTCGGCGGTGACCGCCGGGGGCCCGAACGACCGCGCCAGCACGAGGTCCGCCCGCTCCCGGAGCGTCGCGTCACGCCCGGCCCGCTCGGCACGGTCCTCGACCACCGACGCCCGATCCGACCATCCCAGCTCGTCGACCGCCCAGCGGAGGAACGCGCACCGGCGAGCCTGGGCGTCGAGGAGGACGCCGGTCGTCCCGGGCCACGTCGACAAGGCGATCAGCCCGGGGATCCCACCCCCCGACCCGAGGTCGACGAAGGAGTCCGGGACGCCGTCGACGAGCGCACAGAAGCGGGCAGCGTGATCGATGTGGTCGTCGATCGGGCCGGGGCCGAGGAACCCGAGGCTCCGACTCCGTTCAAGCACGTTCCGAAGACCCTCCGTCACGGGCGGGCAGCGTACGCGTTCACCGACCCCGAAACGGCAACGGCGACCCCGAAGGGTCGCCGTACCGACGTCGCTGGTGGTTCCGAGCTACTCGCCGGGAACGATCACCACCCGTCGACGGGGCTCCTCGCCCTCGGAGAGGCTCTGCACACCGTCGATCGTCCCGATCGTGTCGTGCACGACCTTGCGATCCGCCGAGCCCATGGGCTCGAGGACCTTGCGGCCGCCAGTCGTGCGGACCTCCTCGGCGAGCTGTCGGGTGAACCGCTCGAGCGCGTCACGGCGCTTCGCCCGGTACCCACCGACGTCGACCCGGAGGCGGCTCTCACTGCGGCCGTTGCCGCGCCGCTGCACGACGACCCTCGTCAGATCCTGCACGGCATCGAGCGTCCCGGCACGCGGGCCGATGAGCAGACCGAGCTCCGTGCCGTCGACGCGGACCTCGTCGAGCGACTCGTCGACCGACGACGACGAGACCGTCGCCTCGACGCCGAATGCCGCCACGAGACCCTCGAGGAAGGTGGTCGCTTCGGCGAGCTGCTGTTCCGAGGTCAGTTCCTCACCCTGGTGTTCGTCCCGCATCGCGGCCTTCCCTTCGTCGTTGTTCCGTTCGTGCCGGGCTGCGGGCGCAGCCTTGGCCTCGCGCCGGGGCTCGTCGCGGCGACCGTTGCCACCGCGCTCGCCCGCCGACTCCCGCGGCGTCGTCGCGCGCCCGCCGCCCCGGCCGCCCTCGCCGCCGCCCTCGCGACCGCCGCCCTCGCGTCCGCCGCCTTCGCGACCACCGCGGCTCCGACGCCGATCACGCCGGTCGGTCTTCGCCCTCGGCGCCACCGGACGCACCCGGGCCCGCACCCGGGCCTGGCCCTTCGCCCGACGCAACAACTTGCCGACCGTCGGCTCCTCGAGCACCTCGAACTCGGCCTGCGCCTCGTCCACCCCGAGCAGATCGAGTGCCCGGTCCTTCGCTTCCTCGACCGTTCGGCCGACGACCTCCACCCATTCCATGGTCAGCGCTTTCCCTTCCCCTGATCGCCCGAGGCCGGAGGTTCCGGCCGGCGGCGTGGACGCGACCCACCGGTGCGTCCCGGATCCGATGTCCGACGACCGGTCGTCGGACGGTTCGCCGGTGGCCGGGCGGCGCCGGGCTTCTTCGACGGCGTCACCCGACCCGGCTTGGCCTTCGGCTCGGTGGTTCCACCGGCCGGCTTCGGCGAAGACGGCTTCTCCTTGGCGGTCGTCTCGACCACCGCCGGGGCGACGCCCTTCTTCATGCCGTACATGCGTCGCGAGATGTAGGACTGCGTCAGCACTCGGATCGCGTTCGAGGTCACCCAGTAGATGCCGAGGGCGGCGGGGAACCAGGCGACGGTGAGCGAGAACAGCGGGATGATCCGCATCATCTGCTTCTGCTGCGGCGTCATCTGACCGGGGTTCCGTCCGGAGACCTGCCGCTGCTGGATGTAGCTGCTGACCCCGACGAGCGCCACGATCAGCAGGAACGGGAGTGACAGCACGAAGTCGTCCTGGACCACATCGAGGGGAGTCCGCGCGAGGTCGATCCCGAGGAACCGCATCTCGTTGACCGTCGAGAGTGACTTGTGCAGCGCGGTTCCCTCATCGAGGTACTTCGGGTCGAACATCTCTCGGCTCTCGCCGAGCTGAGTCAGCCCGCTGATCACCCGGAACAGCACGATGAAGATCGGCGCCTGGATCAGCAGCGGGAGACAGCTGCCGACCGGGTTGATCTTGTTGTCCTTGTAGAACTTGAGCAGTTCCTCGTTCTGCTTCTGCCGGTCGCCCTTGAACTCCTGCTGGATGCGCCGAATCTCGGGCTGGAACGCCTGCATGGCCATCATCGACCGGGTGCCTTTGAGGGTCAGCGGGGTCACGAACGCCATGACGACGAGCGTCAGCAGGATGATGGCGACGCCGTAGGAACGGGTGAAGCTGTAGGCGCCGGCGAGCACCCACGCCATGCCCTGGAACAATCCGTCGAACATCTACTTGCCTTCCGGAGCTGGGACGGGGTCCTCACCGTGGGGACCCCAGGGATGACAGCGGGCGAGCCTCGCGATAGTGAGCCGGGTACCGCGGAGCGCACCGTGACGCTCGACCGCCTCGAGCGCGTACTGCGAGCAGGACGGAACGAACCGACAGGGGGAGGGGCGCCAGGCGAACGCCCACTGGTAGGCGCCGATCGACGCGCGGAGCGCGCGCGCCGCCACGGAACGCGGTCGATTCACCGTCGGCGGTGCGGCCGACACGTCATGACCGACGCAGCCGGTCGTCACGCGGGTGCTCCGCCCACACCCGGCGTACGACGGTGCGCCCGGTCGACCGCCCGCCGGAGATCGCCCCGCAGCGCGTCGAAAGGCACCTCGGCCGCCTCGGGTCCGGCGCCGATCAGGTAGGCACCCGGCTCGAGCACGCCGTCCGCCCGATCGAGCTCGGCGACCACCGCCCGCAAGCGCCGGCGGACCCGGTTGCGGAGGACGGCTCCACCCACGGGTCGGCCGATCGCATAGGCGACCCGCACACCCTCGGGTGGGCGCGCCGCCGATCCCGCCCGTCGAGCGGGAAGCTCGTCCGGGGCGAGGTATCGGACGCGCACGGTGCCGCTCCCGGCCCGACGGGCACGCCGGAATGCCGTGAACGTCGCCCGATCCGAGATCGGGGCGATCACGCCGACAGGCGGTTCCGACCCTTGAGGCGGCGTGCGCGCAGCACCGCACGACCTGCTCGGGTCGCCATCCGGGTACGGAAGCCGTGTCGCTTCGCCCGGCGCCGGTTGTTCGGCTGGTAGGTCCTCTTCATGGCGGTCCTCTTCGACCGTCGAACGCCCTCACCCCGACAGGGGCGGTGCCGCCGTCGAACCCGGAAGGGTTCCGACGTGGCCGGAGACGAGCGCCGACGTGATCCTCGGGACGGCCCCGACAGCCCGGGCCCGTCGAACAGCTCGCCATCCTAGGGGGTGGGCTCCACGGATGACAACCTCGCCACCGTCCCGCTCGTGCACGTCCGGACGTCCGCTGCTACCGTCGGTGCTCCCACGGTACCGGGCAACCCTCCCCCTCCTCCCCTCACCGATGGCGAACCCTCCCCGGCTCCCCGCCGAGGGGTCCGCTGTCCACAGGTGTGGACGGGCCTGTGGACGTCCGTGGCCGTCCCGAATCCGCGAGGCCTACCGTTGGACATCGACGCACGCAGCATGTGGGAGGCCTGTGCCGATGCGTTGCGCGTCGAGGTCTCCGACGCCGTGTGGCAGAGCACGTTCAACCACGTGCGTCCGCTCGACCTCGACCACTCCACGTTGCGGCTCGGGGTGCCGAATCCGCTGGTCAAGGACCGTTTCGACGGTCGGTTCCACTCGCTCGTGACCGATGCGCTCGCCACGGCGGGGTGGCCCGACGTCACCGTCACCGTCGAGGTCGTCGCCGAGCTCCCCGTCGCCGGGGCCGACCCCACCGACGACGCGCCCGCCCGCCCGCCCGCCGGCGTCGGCGACCCCGCACCCACGCCGCCGGTCACCGGTCGTCCACAGCCTGTGGGGGCGCTCGACGGGATCAACGAGCGGTACACCTTCGACAGCTTCGTCATCGGGGCATCGAACCGGTTCGCCCACGCCGCGGCCCTCTCCGTCGCCGAACGACCGGCTGCCTCCTACAACCCGCTGTTCATCTACGGCGGCGCCGGGCTGGGCAAGACCCACCTCCTGCAGGCGATCGCGAACTACGTGCGGGTCACCTACCCGACGTACACGATCCGGTACGTGTCGACCGAGACGTTCCTCAACGAGTTCGTCGACTCCATCCGGAACTCCACGTCGGCGGAGTTCAAGCGCCGCTACCGGGAACGCGACCTGCTCCTCGTCGACGACATCCAGTTCATGGAGGGCAAGGAAGGTCTCCAAGAGGAGTTCTTCCACACCTTCAACGAGCTCTACGAGGCGAACCGGCAGATCGTCCTCTCCTCCGACCGGCCGCCGGATGCGATCTCCACCCTCGAGGAGCGACTCCGCAGCCGCTTCAAGATGGGGCTGATCACCGACATCCAGCCCCCCGACGTGGAGACGCGACTCGCGATCCTCCGCAAGAAGTCCGGCGGCAACTTGCCCGCCGAGGTGCTCGAGTTCATCGCCACGAACATCACGAACAACATCCGTGAGCTCGAAGGGGCGTTCATCCGGGTTTCGGCGTACGCCTCCCTCACCCGGGAACCGGCGACCGTCGCGCTGGCGGAACACGTGCTCGCCGACAGCCTGCGGGACAACCAGCCACGGCGGATCACCACGAAGCTGATCCTCGAGGTGACCTCGGCGAAGTACGGCTTCGAGATCGACGAGTTGATCGGCAAGAGCCGACGCCGTCCGCTCGTCATCGCCCGGCAGGTCGCGATGTACGTGATGCGGGAATTGACCGACCTTTCGTACCCGGCGATCGCCCGGGAGTTCGGCGGACGCGACCACACCACCGTGATCCACGCGGTCGACAAGATCGGGGCCCTGATGAACGAGCGTCGCCAGATCTACGACCAGGTCACCGAGCTGATCACCCTCCTCAAGAACGGCCGTACACCGTGAGCACCGTCGCATCCACACCCTGTGGACGAAGCGGTGGGAGATCGGTGGGTAGTCTGACGCGATCTGTGGACGACCCGTCCGCCCTCCACCGAACACCCGCGCGACCGATCTCGCGCGGTGGACGACCGTGGATGATGGCGGGACGACCACACCGCCTCCGACGTGGACTTCTGCAAAGTTATCCACAATCCACAGCGTTATCACTACTACCGCGGTTTCCGAACACCTGCACGGAGGGAACGACATGAGGTTCCGATGCGAACGTGACGTCCTCTTCGAGGCGCTCTCCGTCGTCGGCCGAGCAGTG
>Ga0194116_10007377_pt1 | contig 11400 bp, 8 predicted proteins | sample TA2MahsurfametaG_4_FD_148617 | JGI IMG/M metagenome (GOLD analysis project Ga0194116, IMG submission 148617) | Freshwater microbial communities from Lake Tanganyika, Tanzania - TA2015008 Mahale S9 surface | ecosystem: Environmental > Aquatic > Freshwater > Lake | place: Tanzania: Lake Tanganyika... | reverse complement strand
AAAGTAGTAATTAGATTGTTAGAGCCATATTTTGATAAAAATAGGATTGTTTATTGTGATAATTTTTTTACTTCAATGAAATTACAAGAATATTTGAGAGAAAAAAAAACTGGAATAATTGGAGTTTGGAGAATGAACAGAATACCTCTTTATAAAAATTTACCAATTCCTGATAAACATATGTATGTTTCTTATAAATTGAAAAATAATAATAATTTTATACTAACATTATGGAACGATAAAAAGATAGTAAATATAATGAATAATTGCTTTCCTGTAACGCCTTTTTTGAAGAAATCAAAAACGAAAAATTTCAAAGTAATACCTTCTATTGTTCACGAATATAATCAATATAGTCGTGGAGTTGATGCTAATAATCAAAATAGCTATCATTATAGATTCCCACATAAGTCATTGAGATGGACAAGAAGTGTTTTTTTCCATTATATACATGTTTCAATTTACAATGCTTATATTCTTTTCAGAAATAAATTTAAAAAGGCTAAATTCAAGAAGTTTTATGAAGACCTTGTTATTATGTTGCTTGGAAAATTTATTAAGAAAATAAAGCCTCAAAATGTTCATAATATAAGATACATAGATAAAGAGAGAAAAACTCAGCAAAAATGTTTCGAGTGTAACAGAAAAACAATCTGGTGTTGCACTGCTTGTTTAAACGCTCCTATATATCTGTGTGTTCCAGCTTGTTATAATTCTTATCATATAATCAAATATAGAAAATAAGAAAAATATTGTATATTTAACTAAATCTCTTTTTTTATAAAAATTAAAATTTTGATTTTTATTTGAGTTTTTTATTAAAATATAAATAAATCGACTTTAAGATATTAATTAACTCATTTATATCCAAAATCTTAAATAAATTGTATCTTATTAGTTAAAAAATGAATTCTTAACTAATTAATAATATTTAGATTATTTTGTTATCTACAATTAAAATTAAATGATTTTATCATTGGTATTATACTTTAATATTATTATTATTATTCTTCAAATTAAAATTTAGAATAATTAAAATATGAATAAATAATTTGTTCACATTTAGATTTTCCTTCTTTCTTTATTATATTGTTTTTTTCTGATTATTGTTCTTTTCTGTTAAAATAATATATGATAACTAAGGAATTTAAAAGCTAATAAATAAGAAAAATATTTATAACCAAAAATTTTTTCTTTTTATTTTAAATATATAGCTAGATTTATGCAAGAAAAACAATTTTAGACCTCTTTATTTTTCTAAAAATCTGAATTTCATAAAGAATATTTATTTGCATTAATATTCTCATAGTTTATAATCTCTCCATTTTTAATTTGGTTATTATTAATATAGGTATTTAAATTTTTAGGATTGGGAGTATTTTTCACATGCTGTGAATCAATAGAATTTTGATTAGTGTACATAAAATTTTCATTTTCTAAGCTTATTTTATTATAATTTACATTATCTTTAATTATTTGCATTTCAATTGACTTATTTTCCTTTCTTTTTATCAAGGCTAATTTTTCCAAAAAATTTAATTTGAAAAATTTATTTTTATATATTTTTGCCAAAGCCTTCATAAAAACAGCATATTTTCTTGGAAAGTACATTCCCATAACAAAGTGAAAAATTTTAATTGCGAGCATTATAAAAATTATGGATAAAAGGAGATTATTAGTATAATAAATTGAATATGAATGCAGACTAAGTGCTTTTTGAATTTTATAATCACAAGATCGAAAATATTGAGATGTTATAAGATTTTTTATCATATAAGAATAGTAAATACTAATTAGGCCTTGAATTAAAAGTAAAATTCCTGAAGTTGAAACCAAAGCATTTCTTCTAACCCAGAAACTAAGGTAAATTTGATCAAAGCTAAGAGAATTTAAATGATTTTCAGGATGATAATTGAATATTTTAGTGGAATTATTTATATGGACTTTCTCTTTTTCCAATAAAGTTTGAATCTTCATCATGAAAATTATGATGTTTATTATCATTAGGATGCTAAAAAAGGTTCTATGATAAATCCACATTTTTAGTGATTTAGCGCATTGGAAATCATCAACGAAATTAAGATAGTAGACACCAGCTGATAACAGCATAAAATGAGTGAAAATTGGTAATAGCCAAAGAAACTTATAAATTTTCGTTGGAAGCTTCAAGTTAAAAAACCAACGATCATCGTATAAGTATAACCATAAAAGCAATTCCATTTTTTTAATTTTTTTAGTTTTGAATTTTTAAATTTTCAATAAATAGTTAAATTAGGTCTAAACCATCAAAATCATTAATAAATTGATAACTGAATCATTATTAGATACTCTTTATATTTATTGAATTAGTGTAAATATGGATGATTCTATATAAATATAAATTACATAATATTGAAATTAAAAGAAATTAAATATTTTTCAATTTTTTTTTATATTTTACATAACTAAAAAAGAAAGATGATTTTTTAAATGTAATAATTTTTACTTTTTTAATTAATCAAAAATCCATTGATTCCTGGTTATATTTGAAGTATTAATCCAAGTAAATAAAGAATGCTAAATCAACATTAGAATTAGGCTTTTTTTCTTTTTAATTAGAAATTTCATTAATACTTAATTAAATTGAAAGAGATTAAGTTATTTACAAAAACTGTTTAACTTAATTGATTTTTTCAAATTTTTTTTAATTTCTAGATTGCTGAAAAAATTTATTTCGAACTGCTTTTTGGCTTTTACTATCTTTTATAAAAAAAGTTATTATAATCTAAGAAAAACAAAAATTTAAATTACGCAAAAATGGAAGGAAAGAAAAAAACTTTCAAAAAGCGCCTACTTGAAAATCTTGCAAAAAATAAGCAAATAGATCTAAACGACACTAGATATAGAGAAGACGATGAAGATTTAGCTTCTAAAAAGCTTAAAGTTGAACTATACAACTGCAATGACATTTATGAGCAGTTATACGATTTCATTTATAACGAAGATAAAAAAAAATGCGAATCATATCAAAATGATTTTGAAAAAACAAAATACAATTCATTCGGCTCTTTCGGTCAATTTTACTCTAAACTGCATAAATTTTCAGAATTTACTCGAAAAGAACTTTTAAATAAAAAAACACCATCTTTTAATCTTATAAATGCATTAAAGGAAAGCAATTTAGTTCCTAATCCAACTGGAATTCTAAAAAGAAATGGTGATGAAAATATTATTAATATGAATAATATGAAAATGGGTGATGAATATATAAAATGTCTTAGCAAAAGCCTAAAAATTGCTGATCATCTTACAGAAATACATTTAAGTGGCAATCGCATTACTAATCAAGGTATCACACCACTTCTGATGAGTATAAATGATAATGATAATTTAATCAAAAAAGTATCTGTCTTAGATTTGAGTTTTAATAAGCTTGGGAGAGAAGGGGTTAATACTCTAATAGAGCTGATTCAAAATTCAAGCTGTGAATTAACACATTTAAATTTAGAAGCTAATTGTCTAGGAAATCAGTTGATTTCTATGCTGGTAGAAGAAATTATTAAAAATTTAGCAGATAAAATTAGTTATTTAAATTTTGGACAGAATAACATAAATGATGATATATGTCTTTGTTTAGCAAATATGGTTGAACAGTGTGAATCATTGCAAGTCTTGATATTGTATTGGAATCAATTGAAAAATTATGGTGCATCACAAATAATTGGAAAGCTGAAATCACATAAAGAGATAAAAGTTATCGATTTAGGTTGGAATTTAATCGGGGCAAATTTACTTGATCAGCCTACTCGTGAAGAGTTAAATAAGCTTGGAAAGGATGACTCTCAGCTGTTAAATTTGGAATGTGAAGAGATTAGGCATAATATGGAGATTTTATCTAAAAAGAAATTAAATCCTATTAAGAATTCTGTTTCTCTTTTCGCAAAGGAATTAGGATTATTATTTAAAGGAGAATGTCGTGAGCTGGTCCATTTAGATATTTCACATAATAATATAGGGTTTATGGACTCTCAGCATATAAGTATTTTTTATAAATATTTTAACTTTAAAAGAAAGAAAAAGTTTATAAATTTATTTATTTTAAAAAATCATACATTTTTAGATTCTAATAGATTTTTTATTACTTTTGAAATATTAAAAATCAAGATTAATGCAATTGAATCAAATATTATTTAGGTGAAGAAGTAAAATACAACCACACAATTTTAGGTATCCATGTTGACGGAAATGATATGACAATTGATAGCCTTGGTTTTATTTTTCCAATCGATAAAACAAAATACGATAACGCTCATTATGCAAATTCACAAGTTTACTACAAAATAGACAACGACCATCCTTTAATAAAAACAAATATTTTAAATGTTAGAAAAATCAGAGCAAAGAATAATTGCTGGATTTGTGAAGGTTGGAGAGAAATTAAATTTAGTTATAAACCTATACACCAAGAAAACATCAATAGTTATAAAGTAAAGCTATATTTGAGTTTTGAAGAATACACTCCAACTGATATGAATTTGGCTGGAGATGTATTCGTGAGTTATAGAATGTGTCCTCCTGGTCAATATTTTTATTATTATACTGTAAATGGAGAACCGGTTGAAAATTATGGAAGTAGTACTGAATTACTCAAAGATGCAATAATTCATGTAAATATAAAAAAAAATTTTCTTAATTGAAAAAATTAAAGTCTCTTATAATAATAATTTTTAATAGATTATAAATAAATTTTATAGTGTGTAAATGTTTTAGAATTTTTTTATTTATAAATAAATCACTTTTTATCAAGAAAGAAGAAGATGAAAATGGAGAGCTTATACAATATATTATAACTAAAGTTGCTAAGTTGAACATTATATTAAATCCAAACGTGATAGATGCTAAAACCTATAAAAAAATTTTACAATTTTGTGAACCTAGACCAGAAAAAGAGAAACTGATAATAAACAGACCAAGAACACCTTGGGAATATAAGATTTCAATTTGGGCTGCTTGGGATTATAATTATGACGGAGAATCTGATGTAAAATAATATAAAAAAAAATTTAATTCTCTTTTTTTCCTATTATTTTTATTAGCTTTAAATAATTTATATATTAAATAGAACTTAATCAACGATGCATTTGAATATGATTTTAATCGATGTCAATTTTCGAAAGACTCTAAAAATGATGAACAATTAAATGAGATTTCACTCTTAAAAGAATATTTGAGAGCATTTTATAAGAAGATGTATATTTATTTATATTAAGTGTTTGTTTATTTATTCTTTTTACTTATTTCAAGTCTTGATTGCTATAAAAATTTATCTGGATATATGGGATCGTCAATTTGGCAAATTAATCAAAGTACTATTTTGGAATTCGCTAATAACTGCTCTGGATTGATTGATGCAAGTTATGATAAAAACGGATTTCTTTTACAAGATAAAGCAGTTAAATCTACTTTAATAGATAGAGATGAAAAAGTTAAAAATAAAAATAAAAACATTCCTGACAATCTGATTAGGCATCAATTTTTAAATTTATTGGTTAGAGTTGCAAAAGATAAATACATAACAAGATGTAATTACGCTTTTAAATAATTTTTTCATATAGTGTATTATAAAATTATTGAAAAAATCTATCATTTTTCATAGAAAATTAACTAAATTTATTTAGCCAAAACTTTCACAAATTTACTTGATAGTGTAAAATACAGCTTTGAAAATCATTATATTCAAGCCTTAGGAGATTATAATAATCTAAAATGGAAGCATGAGAAATACTATAATGAATATGTTGATAATGTTATTAAAGCTTATTTGCCAATTTTTGATGCAGTTTATAAATCTTGGGCTCCTCGAAAAGATCCAGGAAGAAGAGAGTAAAAAATTTGATTATCTTAAAAATATTTAGGATTATTGAATTTTAGTTATTCTAATTTCATTAAATAAATATCAATAAAGCGTGTTTCATTAATGTTATTAAATTATTAGCACTTGGATGATTTTAGAAGAGTTTACAAATCTCATGCTGGGTTTGATAGAAAATGATTTCCCTGTCAGAGAAATTCCGATTTGCTTTAATCTTTCAATGCGTTTGCAGGTTAATGAAATAGATTCAGATAGACATTATTGTATGCTTTTCCCTGAATTTATTGAAGCCTTCTGTAGAGTAATTGATAGATCTTCACCTGTTCCTCCTAATGAAGATCCAGTATATTTATTTTTAATTACTTCTTTCTAAAAAAAGATAAAATATTTTTATTTGCTTAAATATTAAGACTGTCTGGACCACTATGATGAGACAAGAGCAGCCTTTATCTATAAAATTAGAGCATGTAATGCCAAGGCTTATTAAGATGATTACTAACAATGAATTTAAGTTGATAAAAGAAAAATTCCCTTTGCCTATCAAAAATGAAGAAACTGGTCTATTGAAGTATGATCTCCTATTACCGTTTTATGCAAATATTTGGCCTAAATCAAGTAATAAATTTATTTTATTTTTAATATATTCAACTGGACAAATAAATCTTTTTAGAAAAAAAATAAAAATCCTTAAAATGCCAAAGAATTGGGAATTAATCTATTTTCACTTATAAGATAAATTAATTATAAAATATGATCTTGTTTCTGCTTGTGGGGTAATATTATTATTAATTTTCAGATAAAAGAAAATTATATATTAACTATATTAAATGTTATTATTAACAATTTTTAAAATTAAACGTATGCTGTATAGTTTAATAATTGTTTATTATTGAAATTAATATCAAATAGAAATTTTTTTTATATAAAATTTTTATTTATATAAAATATCCTTTATTTACTTTTATTGATTTTTAGAAAATCAAATTTTTCTTACCAAAATATCATTAGTTAAATATTTTGTCTGGTTACTTATATTGTTGAATTTTTTGATTATGATAAGAATTATAAATATGCTATAAAAAATACACAATTTCGAATTAAAATCATTTTCTTTCAAAATTTAATAATTTAACTGGGAAATAAGGGTCCTTTTAATGTTTTATTTTGCTATAAAAAGCATTTTTTATTTTGATACTAAGAACCTATGGTTCCTGCTAATATTCACAAAACAATTGCGAAAATTAATAATATCTTTTTTACGTTAAAGGAGATTCGATAAAATAGTTCGGAAATTCTAAAAAATAAATAAAAATGAAGTCAATGGGAGCTTTTATATTAACATTAATTTTAATTGATTTTTGCTTTTTAAATATTAATTGCTCTAATGCTTACAATACTCTACAGTTAAAAAAACAATTGGATTTAAATTTAAATAAAAAGTTTAATAAAGTAGAAAGAGAAATAATTATAAAAACCATTTTCAAAAATTTCTCAGAAGGAGAAAATAAAAAATATATTTTTATGGATTTTCTTTTCACTGGCTTATTTAGAAAAAAAGTTAAAAATAATACAAAAGATTCAATTAAAAATGCGTTTAATAATTTCAGAAATGTGTGCTATCCTTATTTAAATTATTTGGATTGTTCAGTAGAACAATTAAAAAAATTGGACATTAAATTTAAATATTTTGATTTTAAATATGGTAAAAATTTTACAAGCATAATATCTGAAATTTCATGTTTGTATGAATGTGTTGATAAATTAAATATCTTTAAATTTAAAGAAGCCAATAATGATATTTATTTTCAGAAAGAAATAAAAGATCGCCTTAACAGCGAAGAATACAAAACTCCAGATAATAATTCCAATCAAGTATTTGATTTAAACGAAAAAATTTTATTGGAGTTAAATGAAAAAAAATTGATAAGCCTTATAGGTCATACTAAAACCTCAAATTTAAGTCAAAAAGGACCATTGAAAATTACATTTGAAAAATGCTTTGAAATTTACAAAGCTATTAATTTAAAAACAGAAATTTCTTTAAATAGTAATTTAACAAAAGACAATCATAAAATTAAAGCTATAATAAGTTTTTGTAAGCATGATCTAAAGAATATTATATCGATCCCTATTAAAATTAATCAAGAAAAGGCAATTATTTTCAATTCGTATATAAATCAGATTTATTCTAATGAATACATAGAAAAAACAATTAGTAAAGATCTTACTAAACGAAATATAAAAGAAATTAATAATTTAAAGAAATTCTCTTCAAAATTTAATGAAGTAAAAAGAAGATCATTTGAAAATAACTTAATATTCCTTAAAGCAAATTTTGATAATATATTCAATTCTTATTTTGAATACAATTTTTTGGATGAAAAAGTAAATCTTAGCAAATTTTCAAAGATTCACTCTTCTTTATCCAAGCTGATAATCTTAAATGAAATTAATTTAAATGGTTTTAAAAACTTGAGCGAGAAGTTTATAAAAGCTATTTTAAGAGTTCAAATTACTTTAATCAAGTATTTAAATATTAAATACGATGAGAACGAAAATGAATTAAACAAGTTAAAAATTATAGAAACATTTAATTGGTTTAATTTTTACTATTTTGAACTTTTGCAAATTATTCTAAATGACGATTATAATTTTTCAATCAATGAGATGCTTTTTGTGAATTCTGATCCTTATGAAATCATGAAAGAAACCATTTTTAAATCATTAGATTTCACAGATGCTATTTTAAAATCGTTTTCGAATCAAGAGGAATTGATGAATGCTTTAAAAACTTTCGTTAAAAATAATTATGGATTTTTAAGAGTAATAGAAAGAGAAACTATTAGTAAATGGGTAAAGCAGAAAATATCTTTTAACAAAGATATAATTTCGGCTAAATTGAGTTATTTAAAATATATTAATTCCTATCTTTCTAAAAATAATTACACTGTTTCAGATATTGAGAAAATAGATAAACTCAAAGAAATTTCTCCCAAAAATAATACAGATGTTAAAAGTGAAACCAAAGGAAAGAAAAAATTAAATGAAGATAATACTCAAAAGAATAAAAGCGAAGAAAATAAACAGGTTAAGCTTGAACATGATAATTCAATGAAGGATCTTAATAAATCAGAATTACAGAAAGAATTAGAAAAATTAAAACAAAAAATTGTAAAGTTAGAAAAAGAAAAAGAAATCAGAAATTATAATAATACTACTACCAAACATTCAAATGAAACGAAAAATTATAACTCGAGCTTGTATTCGATTGAAATATCAACCAATAAGTCCAAAAATAAAATCAATTCAAAAATACAAGAAAAAATTAAAAATAAAAATAATAAAACAGATTATTTAAAAGATAAAAAAAATAAAAATGAAAATGCTATAATAACAACTAATCATTCATATATAACTAAATTTTTGAATATAAATGCTCACAATTCTGAAATTATTGAAGAAATTAGTAAAATCAAAGAAACATTTAAATTTCATTTGCATTTGGGGAAATACTTCGAAGATATTCTTCATGTATTAAATAGCAAAAATAAAACAAAAATTAATCTTGAAAATTATTTGAATTTATTGAATAATAAATCTGAAAGTAATGAAAAACTATCTGATGCAGAGTCAAATGATTACTTATCTATAGATTTGAATAATGATACAATATTACCCATAAATGATTTAAATGATGATTTTAAAATAGAAGAAGAATCAAAATCGAATGATTTAACTAAAATTGATTCTAATCAAAAAGTTTTTCAAAATACCTCTAATATCAATAAAAATAAAACTACAAGCAAATCACAAATAAAAATAAACGAAACAAATAAATTGATAATTTCATCATCAGATGGAAATTCGAATCAAAGTATTATAATTAAACCAGTAATGAAAGAAAAAGAGAAAGTAATAAATGACAGTATTCAAGAGAACTTAAAAAATACTAAAGAGATAAATGAGAATTTGATAAGTTCTCAAATTTTGAAAAATAATAAATCAAATGCACAAAAAGATAAAAGCAATCTTGAAAAAATTAAAATAAAAGAAAAAATGATTTCAAATGTAAATCATTCTGACTACAATAAATATGGTTCTATTATTTCTAAATCAAAAGAAAATGAAGGAATTTTTTCAAATAACAAAAATTTAAATAATTCAAAATCTAATCTTAAATCAAATAATAAAATGCATGATACTACACTAAATAAAAATCTGATCGACAATAAAACTCATAAAGAAGAGACTTCTATTAAAAGTGAAAATTCAAATAAAAAAGATTCCGATTTAAAAAAGAAAAAGCCCAATCAAGAGGAAGATCAACCAATAGTTGATGTAAAAAATCCACATATTGTTGATTCAGAATTAAAAAATAAAAATTCCTCTGAAGAAGGAACTCCAATAAACATCAAAAATTCTCATAAAGGAAACAAAAACTCTCAAAAAAAAGAAGTTCCTATACTAAACATAACTCAACATAAAAATGATCAAAATATTTTTATTAATAATTTTATCAATGAGAACAAATCAGATAAAACAGATGCTTCTATAGCAGACAATTCAAACAGTAAATCAATTAAAAATTCAGCCAAAGAAGATAAGCAATTCCTCTCTGAAATTATAGTTTATGATAATGAAAATAATACTTTTAATAATTCTATTAATAATAGTAAAAATGACTCATTTATAATTCATCAAGAGTCTTCAATTAATCTTCTTACATATGACATAGAAATAATAGCAATCACTCTCTTTTATTATGGATTGATCTTTGCATTGATAGTTCTTTATGTTTTCTTATTCAAAATACTCTTTACAATTTCTAATAATTATTTTAAAGAACATCAATACATCCCAAATCATAACTACTTATTCATTTGTTTAATTGTTAATTTCCTAATATTCTTAATTTTAGGAATTATTACTTATGGAGAAATGCTTTATATTTGCATATTCTTAGTGGATTCTGAGCTTATTTCAGCTGCTATATGTTTCCATCACTTATATGGAAGGCAATTTGGACCTCTAGGATTTTTCATTCTAGGAGTTTTGCTTTCCAATAAAATGATACAAGTGGAAAGTTTAATTGTTAAGATTTTTTTAATTTGTATTGTATCTCTATTGTTTTTTTATTTAGGTTTTTTCATATCTGTAAGAAAAATTTTTAACTACGAAAAATTGAAAATTCCTATACGAAAGCCAAAATCTCGAAGAGACTTTGGAGAAAGCATGAATAGTAATAATCAGAATAACAATAGCATTATATCAGGAAATTCACGAGCACGTCCTAGAAGGGCAAATAGTGCAGCTATAAACAACAACATGAATAGAATAAATAATGATAATGCATCTATTTCAGTTTCAAATAATAATTCCTTTATAAGTGAAAGTAATGTAAGTGGCAATCAAATCCGAAGAGCAAATTCAAGAGGAAATCCAAGAAAAGGCGCAAATACAAATAACAACAAAAGCCTGAATCAAAGTGAGAATTATTTTATTCAGAAATAATTGAGATAAGTCTTTATATTTCAAATTCAATATTCTTA
>Ga0194116_10007372_pt1 | contig 11409 bp, 8 predicted proteins | sample TA2MahsurfametaG_4_FD_148617 | JGI IMG/M metagenome (GOLD analysis project Ga0194116, IMG submission 148617) | Freshwater microbial communities from Lake Tanganyika, Tanzania - TA2015008 Mahale S9 surface | ecosystem: Environmental > Aquatic > Freshwater > Lake | place: Tanzania: Lake Tanganyika... | reverse complement strand
CCAATCCCCAATCCCCAATCCCCATTTAAATTTGAAGATTTGAAAAACTTTTTTATATGATATTTTAAAAGGAGGTATATCAAATGATAGATATTATAAATTTTTAATATTATTTAAAAACTTTAAATATTTATATTCATATTGCAATTTTTAATATTTTTCAAATTATTAATGATAAATTAAAAATGTTCTTTTACAAATAAAAATTTAAACTTTTTTAAATAATATTATTTATATGAGAAGTATTATAATTAATATAAATTTTAAAAAATTTGATTTAATTATTCTAAATTTGTAACAAATATTATATTTATTATTGATGAAAATTAGAATTATTATTAATTTAATAATATTCTCGATCTATTTTAGATTATTTTTCATTTCTGGTTTTCTGAATAAGCGCTTAAAAGATCAGTTAAAGCTTTGTTATTGTTTCTACTTCCGTTTTTTATAATATTTGAATCTTGAAAATATGCATTAAAATTGTCTTTTAAATTATCAAGAATTTCAAGTTTATCTCCAATTAGCTTTCCTGATTTATTAGCTTCAATTTGATGGTAATTTTTTTTATGGTTGGCAATGAATTTTATGTCATCAGCGTCAAAGCCAATTTTTAATATATTTTCACGCTTTTCTTCCGCAGTCTCCATGTAACATTCTTTTTAAATTAAGTTAAATTCAATTTATTTTTTTTATTAATTTTTAAATTCATAAATGACTATTTTAATTCAGGAAAAAGATAAATATTACTTAAGAAATATTTCATGTATTTAAACGAATTTTTATAGTATAAGTGAGAAGTTAAGGGATTAAAAGTATTAAGAGGATTATTGTATATTTTTTCTCTGGATGATTTTGTAGTTTTGATATAAATATCAATTTTTGTTTTAATCGATTTTATCAATTTTTCTTCTTCTTTTATAATTAGTTTATTTTTTTTCTTATCAATATTTTGTCCGAATTTATGTTTTATTATTTTAAATAAAACATCTTGAAAGTAAACATAATTTTGCTCATCACTAAAATAATATTAAAAAATATTAAATTTAAATTTTAGGAACTATTTAAACTTAAATTATAATAAATCTAAATTTATCAACATATTGTTTCAAATAATAAAAATAATTCTAATAGATTTTTACTTTAAAAGTCCGAGATCCATTATATATTTATTTAAAAGGTCAATTCTTTTCTTTTTCTCTTTCATGATATCTCCTTCAAAGTCCATGAGGAAATTTCTCATGTTATCATTTTTAATTCTATAACCATTATCGCTTTCAGTAGAATATTTATTCCAAGCTAATTTAAAATTATCAAGTAATTCTGAGAATTTTTCAATTGGATTGTTTTCCTTTCTTGAAAAGTCTTCATATTGTTGCAACGTCACCAATAGAAAAAGATTGAGCATAATAATATAAGTTATAAAATTCATTATGATGAAATACAAATATGCTGTATAAGGTGCAGTAACATTACTACCAACTATAATTCAATTTTAGATGAATGCATTTAATAATTCAATAAAATCTTTAAAAAATTATTTAAAAAATAAATATATATTTAATTTTAGAGTTGGGCTTATAATAATATTTTATCAGAATTTACAAGAAAATTACAACTATATTATTATTTCCGAAAAAATATTTTTTAAAAAATTTAATTACCAATCGAAACTTCTATCATCATTAATGGCCAGTTTTCTCCTGTTACTGATCTGAAACAAAGCAAAAAAGAATTATAAAAATTATCAAAATTAAAATATTGATTGTAAATAGCAAATTTGTTTTCATTTCCTGTAAAAGTAATTCCACTAAATAAATAACACCCTATTATTGCAAAGATACAAAAAATTAAAAACATTAAAATAAAAACGTTCATGAGCGCATTTATAGACCACCTCAATGTTTGGAGTAATTTCTCGAGCCCCCTAAGAGATTTCACAAGCCTAAGCACCCTTGTTACTCTTAGAACTCTCAAAACACGGATAATCTGGAAAGACTTCAAAAAATTGACTTTGGATTGATTTGAATATTTCATAGCCAAATCAAGTAAACTTGAACTTACAACAAAAAAATCAAATTTATTCCATCCGTAATAGAAATAACCACTAAATCCATTTGCAATGTTCTTCAAAATACATTCTAAAATAAAAATTATTGTGAAAATTAAATTCAAAATATCTAAATTTTCAGTAAATGAAGGCGAAGATCCATAAAAGTCGACGGCCATTGTCATCATATTCATTAAAATAACCATAATAATGAAGTTATCAAAAAATTTGCTCTGAGTCAAGTTATAAATAATTTTTCGTATTCCTTTATCTGGTGTTTTAAAAGTTGACCATTCTGGAACTGCTATTTCAATTTGTTTTAGAAAGTCCCAATACTGTTCAACACTCGAATTTTCAGTAATTTCCTTTTTATGTTCTTTGGTCCAGGCTTCATTAAAACTGGAAAACATTACTCCCACGAATAAATTGAAGAAGAAATTGGTAACAATGAGGGAGAAACCAACGAAAAATAAACCATATAAATCATTATAGCTTCTCTATAAATTTATTAATTTTTATTAATGACATTTTTTTGTTCAAATTAAAAAATTTTATAAGGATTTTTTCCTTTAAAGAATAGAAAATAAACTATATTTCAAGAAATTCAAAAAATAAAAGTACATATGAGTTCATTATATCGCTCCAGCCTTCACCATTTGCTAAAACATAGCTAGTTATTAGTGAAGTAAAAATATTTGAAAATTTGAATGAAGGAGATGCATCATAAATTCCACCGAGAGAATTACACTAATATTTTTAATTGTTATAATTTTAAAAATAAAATTATTATTAAGATTATTTAACATTTAATATTTTTAAAGGAGATTACTTTTCCTGAAATCTTTTCAAAATTATTATAATCATCTGGATTTTGAAAATCCAGATAATCAGTGAAATTAAGTACTGGAACAAAAGGAGGATAATTTTTTTGTAAATAGCAGGTGTGATACATTTCGTAAAAAAGCATCATTCCTACAATCGAAAAAATAAGTAGAATTATGAATACAATAATCAATACATTTGCGATCGGACCAATTGAGTCTAATAGGGCTGTTATAATAATTTTCAGCTGAACATTATGAGATATGAATCTCAATGGACGTAGCGTTCTTAAAAGCCTCAAAACCTTTAAAAAATTTAATGAAGAACTTGATATATTTCCAGTATATTTTGAAATTAAATTTTGTAAATCAATTAATGATACAATAACAATAACAAAGTCAATTCTATTCCAATTATCTTTCAAATAAGTTCCTTCATTAAATATAAAACCAAATGCTATTATTTTAAAAATCATTTCTATGAGAAAAACAAATGTAAAGAAAATATCTACCATATCAAAAATAATAGAGACCCTTGCTCCATCTACAAAAGTATCTATAATTAATCTTAAAGTTGATAGCAGAATCATAATTAAAATAAATGTTTCAAATTTCCTCCAGCAAACAATGTTTTTGCAAAAAAGTCTAATTTTAGATGTCTGCCCAAATATATAAAGAGAATATTCGCATTCATTATTTTTAAAAATATTATTAATTGATGATCTTTTTTTGAGGAACTTTTTTATTCCAAAAATCTGAGAGAAAGAAGATTTTACACTTTTACTATTTTCCTCTAAATTTTCTTCTTCACTCGAATTATAATTAGAATTTTCTTCTTTGATATCAACCATATTTGAAGGTTTATATTCACTATTGTTTTTATTAATATTTTTTATTGTTTTTTCTATTATTGCATATTTGAAGAACTCTTCTGGTAATTTTTCAAGAATTTCAGATTCCTCTTCTGTAATATCCGCCATACTATCAAAAGAGTTCAATAAGATGGAAATAAAAAGATTAAATAATATATAATTTCCTATGAAGATTAAAGCCACTAAATATAATACAGAAAGTCTATTAAATGAACTTAAATTAAATAATACTGTATTCCAATTTTCTACTGTTAATAATTGATAGGTGATGTAAAAACTTGCAAAAAACGATTGATAATTTTTATCTTGTGATAAAAATGACATTCCAAGAAGTTGGAAAATTATTAAAAAAATCAACAAAATTAAGGAATTATAAGCGACATTTGAGAGGGATTCTTTTATACCAACTAAAATTTTTCTAAAGGATTTAATTCTTCTTAAAATTTTTGCAATTCTTAAAACACGGAAAATACGAAAAATTTTAAAAAAAGCAAATTGCGAAGCCAGTTTTTTATTATTTTGATTAGTTATTTCAATATCATCTACATTTAAATTTGTTAAATCTAAGATAGCTAAACCTATTATTAATAAATCTAGCCAGGTGAAGGCATCTGAGAAATATATAATAGGGCCGAGTCCAATAAACTTGCAAAGGAATTCAAATATAAAAATAATATTGAATGTTAGATTAAGATTTTTAATTATCTTTTGTTCTTCCATTGTTAATAAATTTCCACTTAATAACATTGTCATTATGTTGAAAATTACAATAAATAAAATAAAGAATTCAAAATAAGAATTTGTAGATAATTTGAAGAAAAAATATCGAATTCTTTTTAAAATCAGTTCTATAATAGAATTGTTTCCCCAAAGAACAATATGAACTTTTTCCATTTGAGATATTAAATGATTCCATTCATGATATCTTTGGCAATCCTCTTGCCAATTCATGACTTGATGTCCAGACCATTCTTTGTATTTGACCATATTTGTTTCTAAGTCAAAATTCCTAATTTTTTCAATTTTGTTTTTTATATCTTCTTTGTTTATATTAATATCAATTTTTATTCTAGCAATGTTGTTATTTTTGTCATTATCAGTTATTTTTTGATATTTATCTTTATCAAAAAATTGCTTAATTTTTAATTCGGTTGTTAGTGATAAATAGTCCTTAAAAGCTCGTAACATGTTTTTCTCTTTGTTAATTTGAATTTCTTTCAAAATATTTTTTCTAACGAATCCTGAAGATGAATTTGATATCATTGAATAAGATTTATGAAGTGTGGAAACATCAGAAATTTCACTTCTAGCTTTATAAAATCTATCAACATTTTTTTTGGTAGAAATTTTCAAATTGGGATTTCCATTTACAGTTATTACTCTTGTTAATTGATTTTTGTATGATTTATCTTTGACATTTAAATATCTGAAGTTTTTAGTTCTATAATCCATGTCGGATAAAACATTAATTGGTAAATGTTTTAAATTATTTTTGATTTCAACTAGATCATCTTGTAAAATCGGAGTCTGGAAGTATTTAATATAACTATTCATTTTAAAATTTTCACTTTTTTTATTGAAAATTTTAATCGGATCTAATTCAATTACTTTTTTAATTTGGGAATTTACATTTTCGGTCTTTCCCATCACATCAAATAGAAAATCATCTGCACAGAAATCATCTTTTATTTTAAAATCTCGAGAAATAATAAAATTTAAATATTTCATATATTTTCTATAATTTTGGTAATGTTCTTTTTCTTTACCCTTTATAATATCCAATGTATTATTATTTTCTAAAAGAGATTTTCTAAAGTTTTTTTTTTCAACTTCTTTTGAAGTTGTTCCAACTTTTGGTTTATTAATTGTATTTGAAGACACATAAACTTTATCATTAGAATTTTTTGAAATAAATATTTTATTTAATTCAATATATGCATATTTTACATCATTTTTCCGAATACTATAAGCTCTTTTTTTAGAGATTTTATTCTCAGTTAGTTGTCTAAAATCAAGCTTTGAAATAATATCATTATCATATTTTATCAAAATAAGGTTGTCTCTAGAATATAAAGCTTTGTTTCGATTTATATTGTTTGTAATCACAACATTTGTATTGAATTTACCAAATCTATCCTTGCTTAAAAAAATATTATTATTATTTGCTGGAATACTATTAAATTCATCCCTATTTCTGGAGGAATTACTATTTATAATGTTATTCAGCTGACAAAATGAGTCTATACTCCCTTTGTGACGAGTAAATAAATCGAGTTTTCTAATTTGTTTAATAATATTAGTATTATTTGTTTCGATGGAATTAATAGTATTTCTTTTATCTCTTTTCTTATCGGAAATAGAATTCTTCATTATACTTTGAAATTCATAATCATCCAATCTCTCATTAAGAAAATTGAAGTCATCAATTCGTTTTTTTTCAATCTCCAAAGAGTTTGATTTATTATTTTTTGTTAAAGTGCTTAAATTTTCTATTTCGGATTTTTCTGTAACCAGTAATGCCGGATCATTTGCTAATTTGGATATATTAAGAGACTGGTCTTCTAACTCATATTCGTAATTTTTTATTTCATCAACAGTAACAGGGCGGTATCTTTGTCCTGCCTCTTCAGTGTTTTTTAAGAAATTTAAAAACGAATTGTCTTTTTTAAGTTTTTTTTTGAATAAATTTTGAAAATTTTCATCTATCATATCAGTTGTTTTAGCCAGAGATTTCCATAATTTTTTCTTTTTTTTTTTTTTTTTTTTACTATATTTTCTTCACGATATTTAGGTAAAATAATCATTGGATTATCAGGTTTAACCACAATCATTTTATTATATAAAACATTTTCCTGATCTACTAAAGTTTTTTTAATTAAAATATTTTTGCGTTTATTCAAATTATTATTATTTATGTTTCTTGATCTATGATTATCTATCACCAGCATATTATTATTTTTATTAATTTCGGCATCTTTAATATTATTCAAATCTTTAAGTTGACTATGAGGGAATTTATTAAATATTAAAATTTCATTATTATTTTTTATATTATCAAGATTTACTATTTTATCATTAATACTTATTTTTAAATAATTTCCTTCATCTTTTTTTTGATATATTTTATTTTCATCAATTTTATTTTCCAAAGGTAATTTCTCTTCATTGAAATTCTCTTTAAGATTTGAATAATGATTAATTCCAAATTCATTGTTTTTATATATTATTTGGTTTTCTTTTTTTATGCTTTCATTAATATATCCGTAGGAATATGAAGAATCATCACTTGTGTTTATTGAAAAACTAAGGTCATATATGTCTTCGTGTTTTTTTTCATCCTCAAATGTAGTTCGTTTATCAGTAATACCTGTTGTTTTTTTTTCAATCTCATGAGTTTTATTTAAATTGGTCATTTCTTTATAGTTTTTTCCTTCATTATATTTTTTATTATCTTTATCAGAAGAATTACTATCAGTATCTGAAGAATTAACATTATATTGTTCTTTATCGAGATTATTATTTTGATTCAAAAATTGTTGGAGTTTTTGTTTCTTTTTTTCTTGAATAATTTTTTTTGTTTTATTTTTTTTCTCAACTTCTAAATTGGCTTTCTCAATATCTTCTTCGAATTTTTCAATAGTTTTTTGTATGCTAATGGGAATTATTTCATTCAAAATTTCAGAATTTGTGAATTCGGTGAAAATGTTTTCCCTCATTAATTCAGTTTTTCTTCTTTCCTTTAAATGTTGTTCAAGTTGAATTTTACTGTTTCTATTTGAAATTAAAAAATTTTGTCTTAGTAATTTCTTGCTTGAATTCTTATTAATATTTGTATTTTCTTTCATTTTGATATCAGATTTTTTTCTATGTTTATAAATTTTTTTGAATTCTTTAATGGCCTTATTGGCTTCTTTTATTATTTTTGTTCTGAGAATATATAATTCTTTGGATGTAAAAGTTTTAATTGTTTTAATATCATTTAATGTTTCATATGAAGTCGGGAATTCATTCAGATCGTCTTCAAATACATTCACTTCTGATTTTATTTTTTTTATTTTTTGTTCATCATTTAAATTTACATATTCTTCTTCTTCTAATTCTTCCTTTAATACTTTTAAGGCTTCTTTTTCTCTATTAGGGTTATCTTTATCTTTTTCCTGATCTGCTGTTGTAGTGTTAAAAGTTTCCATTAAAATTGAATAAAGAGAAAGATTTTCTTTTTTGTTGATTTTTCTATTCCTCAATTCAATTTCTGCGTATTGTGTGTTTATTACAGCCAAATACAAATTTATCAAATAATAACCTCCTACAAATAGCAGAACATGAAAATAGAAAAAAATAATAATTGCATTTATTTTAAAATCATCTTTAAATGTATTTGAAACATAATTATAAATATCGGTCCAGCCTTCCATTGTTGCGATAATAAAAACGGTAATTAAACTGTTTACAAGATTATCGAAATGAGTGACATTTATATTAGGATTTTCATTGCTAGTTCCACAGTAAAATCTTTCACCTGCATTATTAAACTGTTTACAATCGTTGTCAGTAGAGCACATAGTTTGGTAATTATCCAAACCCAAATGATATCCATAAATAGAACTGAAACATCTTCTTAACAATAATCCTGACCACATTTGTAACCCTGCGATTGAGAATATTAAAAAGAAAAAAAATAAAACTATCACAATATCTCCTAATGCTAGCATTGATTCTAGCAGAGTTCCAATTATTCTTCTTAAACCTTTTATGGATTTTATTGTCTTTAATGGCCGAAGAATTCGAAAAGCTCTTAACCCTGCTAAACCAGAAATTTTCTGACCACCGAAGCTATTTTCAAGAATATAAGATATCCAACCAACAACAACTACCAGAAAATCTAATATGTTCCAATAATCTCGAAAATATGAATTTGTAGGAATAACTATGCCATAAGCCAGAAATTTAAAAAACATTTCTATACTAAAAAGATATAGAAAATATTGGTCTGTTGTATTGGCGATACTGTTTTGATCAGTAGGATCTGAAATGAGAATAAAAATCGTATTGATAATAATTATCAAAAGAGAAATATTATCGAAATAGGGATGTTTTATAATTGTTAAATAATTTTTTATATTTTCGAAAAAATTAAAAAAAAATTTCCGAAGTTTGAGGCAAGGATATGGATCATAAAATTGGCGCAGTCTTTCAGGTATCTGGGTTTCCTGATATTGCATTATTTCTTGACATTTTTTTTCTCGATTTGAAATCTTCATAAATTTTGGCATTGCCGTATAAATTTTTGGATTAAGGTAATAATACATTAATCTTTCTTGAACCATTAATGTATTTTTATTTGCAATTAAATCTTCTCCTTTTTTATTTTTTCTTTGTTTAAATAGTTCTTCTTTGAAATAATTATTTTGAAAGAATATCGAATTTTCTGATTGAAAGCTATTTTGGATATCATTAAATATATTTGTTGCTTTTTCATTAGCTTTATTATTAATGTCTATTAAATTGTCTTCGTCACTCATAATTTCTCCTTGATTCGAAGCACTAAATTGAGAATTATATGCATTTCTAAGGACTTTCGAGTTTAGGAAATACTTTTTTGCTTCTTCTATGTGATCTTCTGAATTTAATTCTTCTAAACGTGAGGAGCCTTTTTCCTTTGTTTGAGTTCCAAATTTTTTATTATTGATCCTTTTTGACAAATTATTTTCTTTTTCTTTTAACAAATTAAATTCATTGTTATTATTATTTTCTATCTGAGGACTATCTGAATCTATTAAAAATTAATCAAAGAAATAATAAAAAACAAATTAAATAAAAAATTTAAGGAATTCACTTTTAACTTGTTTTTCAACATGAATTATAGAATTTTCTAATATCTTATAATTTTTAACTTTTATTTTGATCGGACTAATTCCACCATAATAAGAATTTTTAGAAAATTGATGATTTTTAGATTCACTTAAAATAGATTTTTGGATTTTAAGCAAGCTTTGCTTTTCAGATTCTCTTAAATTGTTTTTAGATCTTCCTTTTTTAAAATTTTTGTCTATTATATTTGCATTTCCTTTAGATTTAAATATATCAATAGAAAAAAGAGTTTTTTTTTTCGTGTATTCGTTATTTTTGATTTTCTCTTCACTATTTTTTGAATTTTTTGTTTTGATTTGATTAATTTCTTTAAATAATACTCTATTATTATTACTTAAATTTTCTTGCTCTTGGTTATTTTCCAATTTAGACTTTTTTTCTTTAAAATTAGTTTTATCATTATTTATCTTTTGACTTTCTATTTTTTGATTACTATTGAAAATTATATTATTTTTATTTTCTTTTAATTTATTACTATATTTATCGATTTCAATTGTATTAAAATTTGTATTTTCTTTATTATTATTTAAATTAAGGTTTTTATTCAAATTATTATCCTTAAATAATTTACAATTCTCAATTTTATTATTACTAAGTATTAAAATTTGTTCTTCATCATTTTCTTTTATTTCTTGAAACTCATTAGATTGCTTTTTTTGAATTAGGATTTTTTCATTAAAATCTTTATTTGAATTCCTTTTATTTCCAAATTGGAATTTTTCAAAATTATTTTTTTTGGTTTTAGAATCATTTTTCTTTTCCATATAATTGTGTTCTTCTAATTTATTGATTTTTAAATTAATTTTTTCATTTAAGTTTTCTTTCTGATTGTTGATGCTAGTTTTCTGAAATTTCAGAAAATTATTTTCTAAATATTTATCATTTTTTTGATTGTTATGGGAATTAAGAATCATATCACTTTTAGATTTAGATTTAGTAATTTCTATTTTATAATCGGATTTTCCAGCTTTATAAACTTCTTTGCTTTTATTTGTATAATTGATTAATTTATCTTGATTAATTATATTATTCTCATCTTTATGTGAATCTGAGATCAAAAGTTTCTTTCCTTTAATATCTATATTTTTATTTATAGACATTTATTTTTATTTTTAAGCTTAATTAAAATAATATAACTTTTGATTTTTCTGATTTTAAAAATAGTAAAAGTTTTATTAAACAATTTTTTAACAGATTTGGTAAAAATTTCATTTTTTAATTTTTATTTAACTATCTATTTAGTAATAAAAAATTTTATTCACATTAATAACTAATTCAAATATTTTTAAATAAATTTTATTTTTCATTGATCGACTTTCATGATTATTGTAAATGCTTAATATCATTGCTATAGAAATTAAATTCTTACATCAACAATTTAAAAATTTAAAAATAAATTTGTTTTTTAATTTAATTAGATGAGTTTAGGATCATTTTTGTAATGATCTCTCCAATCTTCGAGTGCTTATTTATTAAAATTAATGATAATAATTTTTTCTGATAAATAAAAATTTATAATTAACTCTTTTTAATGATTAAAATTGGCTCGTTATTGATATATTTGATATATATTTGAAATTTTTAATTCACATTTATTTTAATAAAGTTTAGGAATATTTATATATTAACTGAAGCATATAGAAAATTAAAGGAAAAATTTTTTTAATCGATTATATCTTTATTTTTTATCAGAAAAATTTTGAGTAAAAAAATAACTTTTGAAAATTCAAATTGTATAATTTAAAAATTTATCTCCTTTTTAAAAAATTTTTTCTTTTCTTTATATCTGTCATAA
>Ga0194116_10007369_pt1 | contig 11410 bp, 12 predicted proteins | sample TA2MahsurfametaG_4_FD_148617 | JGI IMG/M metagenome (GOLD analysis project Ga0194116, IMG submission 148617) | Freshwater microbial communities from Lake Tanganyika, Tanzania - TA2015008 Mahale S9 surface | ecosystem: Environmental > Aquatic > Freshwater > Lake | place: Tanzania: Lake... | reverse complement strand
TCCTAAACGTTCAGTTGTCCAGGTGCTCTGATCACCGCACGCTTCTCAGCTCACCCCTCTCAGGGCTCTCGGGCTCTCAGATCCGCGGCCTCTCAGCCGCTTGTTGAACCTACAGCACCGGGTGACCGGGCTTCGGTTGTCTGCTCGGTGCCTCTCGGCTCTCGAGCAGCTCAACAACCTACATGAGCGCCTGCCCCGCTCAGAGATCCTCCTCGGGATCCGTGTCAGAGAGTGAGGTCTCCAGGGTGGTCAGCAGCAGCGAGAGAGCCGACAGGCGGCTGAGTTCTGGTCCACTGACGTGATCGAGCCACTGGCTGGAGAGCTGCTCGATCTGGGTGAACAGGCTCTGACCGCCGCGGAGGCGCTCCATCACCCGATCCACGGCTTGCTCATCGCTCTCCGGCAGGTCAGCGACGACGTAGCGCCGTCCGTCATCACCGATGTAAGTGAGGTGGCCTTCGGCATCAAAGATCGGCACCGCATGGGGCGTGACTGGCTCGTCGTCCACGGCTCCCCCTCGATCGATCTCCCCCCTCCATAGCGCTGGTGCAGGCCTGGGGCAACGCTGCCAGGCTGACCCCATGCTCCGTGTGCTGTTTGAACTGGGCCCCTGCCTGCTCGCAGGCCTATGGATGGGGCGCCGGTACCCGCGGTGGCCCGAGCATCTGGCTCCTCCCCTGCTGCGCTGGGGCATGCCCTTGAGCCTGGTGGCCCTGCTACTCAGGGCGGGACTGCCCAGTCAGCTGCTTCCCGTGGCCGTCTTCTGCGCGGTGCTCACCACAGGGGGCCTACTGCTGAGCTGCTTCAGCCCCTGGTCGATGCGCCTGTTGCCCCGCCGGAGCCTGCAACTGGGATCGGTGGTGGGCAACACCGCCTACTTCGGCTTGCCGGTGGCGTTGGCTCTGCTGCCGGAGCAGGCCTTGAGCACGAGCATCACCTACGACCTGATCGGCACCCTGGTCACCTGGAGCCTGGGACCTGTGTTGCTCTCGGATCGGGCACGGGATTGGCGATCCCTGCTGAGCAACCCCGTGTTGATCGCTGTGCTGCTGGCCCTGCCGATCGGACTCTCCCCTTGGGGCGACACGTTGGGGGCCTGGCTGTGGATTCCTGCCCGTCTGGTGCTTTGGCTGCTGCTTCTGCTGGTGGGGATGCGTCTGGGGGTGGTGCTGGAGCGGCTGGATGACTCCCGCCTGCTGCGGCCCGTTGCACTCATGCCGGCCCTGGGGGTGAAGTTACTGCTGCTTCCCCTGGTGGCTCTGCTGGCCAGTCAGGGGCTTCCCCTGTCCACTCCGATGAGGCAGGCCCTGGTGCTGCAGGCCGCGGCCCCCACCGCTATGTCGGTGTTGCTGCTGGCGGAGGGGAGCCAACAAAAAGGCCGGGAGGTGATCCCGGCCGCACAACTGGTGCTGTGGAGCACCCTCCTGTCGCTGCTGAGCGTTCCGCTCTGGTATCAGCTGACGCTGGCCATGTGACGCATCAGGTCGATGCACTTGCAGCTGTAGCCCCACTCGTTGTCATACCAGGACACCAGCTTCATGAAGGTGTCGGTGAGGGCGATACCAGCACCGGCATCGAACACGGAGGTGCAGCTCTCGCCGAGGAAGTCGTTGGAGACCACATCGTCTTCGGTGTAGCCCAGGATTCCGGCAAGCTCCCCTTCCGAGGCGGCCTTCATGGCGGCCTTGACCTGCTCGTAGCTGGCGGGCTTGGCCAGGTTCACGGTGAGATCCACCACCGACACATCGGGAGTGGGCACGCGGAAAGCCATGCCGGTGAGCTTGCCGTTGAGTTCCGGGATCACCCGACCCACGGCTTTGGCCGCACCGGTGGAGCTGGGGATGATGTTTTGTCCGGCGCCTCGGCCACCGCGCCAGTCCTTCACCGAAGGGCCATCCACGGTTTTCTGGGTGGCGGTGGTGGCGTGCACCGTGGTCATCAGACCGTTCACGATGCCGAAGTTGTCGTGCAGCACCTTGGCCATCGGGGCGAGGCAGTTGGTGGTGCAGCTGGCGTTCGACACGATCGGCTGCCCGGCGTAGCTCTTGTGGTTCACCCCCATCACAAAGATCGGGGTGTCGTCTTTCGACGGGGCACTCATCACCACGCGCTTGGCACCGGCGTTGATGTGGGCGCGGGCGGTGTCTTCGCTGAGGAAGAAGCCGGTGCTCTCGAGCACGTAGTCAGCACCGATGGCTCCCCAGTTCAGGTTGCCGGGATCGCGTTCAGCGGTGATGCGGATCGCCTTGCCGTTCACCACCAGCTGCCCGTTCTCGATGCTCACCTCACCCTGAAAGCGACCGTGGGTGGAGTCGTAGCGGAGCATGTAGGCCAGATACTCCACATCAATCAGGTCGTTGATGCCCACGACCTCCACATCCGCCAGGGTCACGGCACGCCGAAAGGCCAGACGGCCGATACGCCCGAAGCCGTTGATACCAATGCGGATGGTCATTGCTGCGCTCCCTGTCGCTGGTGACGAGTTGAACCCGACACCATAGGGGCCACGGCCTCAGCCTTCCTTGGGACCCGCCTCGAACTGATCGGTGAGCAGACGCCTCTGATACTCAGCCGCCAGGGCATTGAGGTGTTCTCCGGCAGCGGGTTCCATGTCTTCGTCGATCTGATCGAAGGCCCGCCCCTCGGGAACGGTGATGCCCAGCACCAGAGCAAGGGCATCGAACAGACGCACCTGATCGTTCTGCCAGGCCTGGTAATCACCGGCCAACTCGATCAACACATCCTGTTCGGTCTCGCCCCGATCCACCTCACTGCGCATGGTCTGGATCTGGGCCAGCCGTGCGGAGCTCACCACCGCGTGGGCCGCCCCCAAAGCGGCGAGGGCATCGCTGGCCTCCCGTTTGAGCACGTTGAGGTCACGGTTGCGCACCGCCTTATCGATGGAGAGAGGGGCACGCAGGCCGGGCATCTGGCTGATGGCCGCCCGCTTGCGGGGCTTGGGCGCGGGCGCTGCCTCCTGGAGGGGTGGTTCCGGTTCAGGAGTGGGATTGAGCCGCGCAGCCCAGCGCACCAAAACATCCGCCAGCCGTAGTCGGAGCCCACGCCTCTCCATCACGTCTCCCGTCGTCTGTTCTCAATCTGACCGCCCATTGGCCCGATCGGGTAGCGGATTGCCGAATGGCTCGATCTGGAACGTGGTTTTGGCAATGCCCATCGCCTGAACACGGGCCTCCGCGGCGCGCAACAGAGCCTCTGCCGGCGAGGGTTGATCGCCATCGCAGAGCAGATGGGCGGTGAGGGCGACCCGTTGCCCCCCCAGGCCCCAGATGTGCAGCTGCGCCACCTTCCGCACCCCAGGCAGCTCCAGCAGGGCGCGTTCGATCAGCTCAGGATCCATTCCCTCCGGCGCTGCATCGAGGTTGGCGGCGAGGGACTGCTTCAGCAGACCCCAGGCACTCACCATCACCGCCAGGCCCACGGCGATGGCGGTGATGGCATCGAGAACCGCCCAACCCGTAAAGGCCACCAGTAGGGCACTGATCAGCACCGCCGCGGAGACCGCCGCATCGCTGAGCAGGTGCAGCACCGCCGCGCGTCGGTTGAGATCCAGGTGTTGATGGCCACCGAACAACCGCACGGAAAGCAGGTTGATCACGATGCCCGCAGCCGCCGCCAGCGCCACCGGACCAGGCACCAGGGGCTCGGGATCCTGAAGCCGCTCCACCCCTTCCACCACCACCAACAACCCGGCGCCGAACACCAGCAGCCCGTTGGTCAGAGCGGCGAGATGGCTGCTGCGGCCAAACCCATAGGTGAAGCGGCCCTGGGCAGGGCGGGCACTGAGGCGTTCGGCCCCCCAAGCCAGCAACAGACCGAGCACATCCCCCAGGTTGTGCAGCGCATCACCGATCAGGGCGAGGGAGCCAAAGCCAAAGCCAATCGCCAGCTGCACCCCTGTGAGCAGGGCATTGAGGATCACGCTCCAGCGAAACGCCCCCTGATGGCCGTGGTCATGACCGTGGTCGTGGTGATGGCCCATCAGCGCAGGGCCTGCGCGAGGGCCATCAAACCGAACACCAGGAATAGACCGCCGCTGAGGCGATAGATCAGGCGTTCATCGAGCCAGCGACCGATCCACTTGCCCGCCCCCACCGCCACGCCGGTCACCAGGGCGTGCCCGAGCAGGGTGCCCGCCAGCAAGCCGGCGAAGCCAAACACCTCCAGCGGGGCAGCCGCCAGAAAGATCGTGGTGAACTGGGTCCGATCCCCCAACTCCGCCACAAACACCAGGGCAAAGGCCTCCCAGATCACCGCCCAGGTGCTGCGCTGCCCACCGCTTTGCTCGGCCGCATCCACCACCTGCTGGGCTTCCTCCTGCTCCGCGCGGGCGGCATCACGGCCGAGACCCTGGGCATCGATCAGGAGCTTGACCCCAAAGCCCAGGAACAGGGCCGCAGCGATCCAGGGCACCCAGCTCTGGGGAAGAAGCTCCCGCAGGCCGTAGCCCAGGCCCAGTGAAATCAGGGTGACGGCCGCCAGGGCAGCGAATGCCCCCAGAAACACCCAGCGGGCCCGGTGGCGCACCGCCAGGATCAGAGCCATAAAGAAGGTCTTGTCCCCCAGCTCCGCCAGGGTGATCGCCGTCAGGCTGGAGCCAAAGGCCGCAAGGTTCGGATCGGCTGGAACAGAAATGGCTCTCTGGTGCTGCCTGCCTCGATCCTGCCACTTTTAGACTCCCTATTCATGAGCTCCATCAGCACCCAGCGACACGCCATTGCACCGGCGACCGTGCTGCGGGGCGAAGGAGCCTGGCAGGAGTCGATCCCCCTGATCCGCGGTTTGTGCCGCCGCCCCCTGCTGCTGGGGCGCAGCGCGGCCACCGCCGGCCTGCGGCAACGCCTGCAGAGCGACCTGGAACAGCAGGGGCTGGAATCCCACGCCGCTGAGCTGGCGTTCGACTGCTGCGAAGAGGATCTCGAACGAATCAGCCAAGAGCTGGGCACCAGCGGCTGTGATGCCGTGCTCGCTGTTGGAGGCGGCAAGGTACTCGATGCCGGCAAGCTGCTGGCGCACCGGCTGCAGATCCCCTGCGTCACGGTGCCCACTAGTGCTGCCACCTGCGCCGGTTGGACCGCCCTGGCCAACCTCTACAGCCGGAGTGGCGCGTTTGAGGGCGATGTGGCCCTGGATCGCTGCCCGGATCTGTTGGTGTTCGATCACGCCCTGGTGCGCTCGGCCCCGGCCCGCACCCTGGCCAGCGGCATCGCCGATGCGATGGCCAAGTGGTACGAGGCCTCGGTGAGCAGTGGGGCCAGCCGTGATGGTCTGGTGCAGCAGGCCGTGCAACAGGCCCGGGTGCTGCGCGATCAACTGCTGCTGGAGGCGGAAGCCGCCCTGGCGGATCCCTGCAGCGAGGCCTGGGTACGCGTGGCGGAAGCGAGCGGACTCACCGCCGGTCTGATCGGCGGCATCGGAGGCGCCCGCTGCCGCACGGTGGCGGCCCACGCGGTGCACAACGGCCTTACCCAGCTGGAGGCCAGCCACGGTCAGCTCCACGGCGAGAAGGTGGGCTTCGGAATCCTGGTGCAGCTGCGCCTGGAGGAAAGCGTGGGCGGAAGCCAGCTGGCCGCCCAGGCGCGGCGTCAGCTGCTGCCCTTCTTCCAGAGCCTGCACTTGCCGGTGAGCCTGGCGGATCTGGGCTTAGGGGAAGCCAGCCTGAGCCAACTGCAGCAGGTGGCGGAGTTCGCCTGCCGCCCCGGATCGGATCTGCACCATCTGCCCTTTGCGGTGGAACCCGCCGATGTGCTCGCCGCGCTGGTGAGCACCACCACGGCCTGCCCCGCCCTGAGCAGCCTGGATGGCTGAACAAGCCAGCGCCCGCCAGCTGCTGGAGCGCGCATCCCGAACCCTGCTGGATCCCCAGGGCCAGGCCATCGCCCAGGCCGTGCAGTGGTGGGAGCTGCCCCTATCGGGCGGCCCTTGGCCCGTGGCGGTGGTCGGGACCGGCGCTCCGGTGCTGCTGCTGCACGGCTTCGATAGCTCCCATCTGGAATTTCGGCGTCTGGCACCCCTGCTGGCCCTCCACGCCCAGCTGTTCATTCCCGATCTCTACGGCTTCGGGTTTTGCCCGCGCCCGGCTGAAGGCAACTACAGCCCCAAGGGGGTGCTGGAGCACCTGGAGCTGGTCCTGGAGGCCGTGCTCGAGCGAACCGGGGCTTTGAGCCTGGGGCTGATCGGGGCCTCGATGGGGGGCTCCGCGGCGGTGGAGCTGGCCCGCAGGCGAGCGGAGCAGATCGATCGCCTGCTGCTGCTGGCCCCGGCCGGACTCACCGGAAAGCCGATGCCGGTACCACCCCTGCTCAACCACTTGGGCGCCCGGTTTCTGGGCTTGCCGGCCATCCGCCGCGGGCTCTGCCGCAGCGCCTTCTCCCAGCCGGATCGCGATGTGGGGCCGGCGGAGCTGGAGATCGCCTCGCTGCATCTGGCCTGCCCCAACTGGAGCGGAGCCCTGGCGGCCTTTGCCGGCAGTGGGGGCTTCGGCGGCTGCGGACTGCCCCTACCGAGCCAACCGCTACAGGTGCTCTTCGGCGCCAACGACCGAATCCTCAGGGGGGCCCCCAGGCGCGAGGCCCAGGCCCTGCTGGGGGATCGCATCCAAGAGCTGAGCGATTGCGGGCACCTGCCCCACATCGATCAGCCCCAAACGGTGGCGGAGGTGTGGTGTGGCTGATCCTGTGCTCCAGCTGTTGGCCAACGGCCTGCAGTTCTGGATTCGTCAACAGTGCAGCGCTGTGGAGCAGCTGGATCTGCAGCTGCACGGCTCCAGCCTGGCCCTACTGCGGGGCCGCCTTGAGGGGGTCAGCCTGATCGCCCGCAAGGCCGTGTTCAGCAACCTGGAGATCGAGCGGGTGGAGCTGCGCAGCGGGGCGATCGCGGTGCAGATGGGCAAGCTGCTCAAGGGGCAGGCCCTGCAACTGGAAAGCGCGTTTGCGATCAGCGGATCCGCCCACTTCAGCGGAGCCGGGTTGAACCGCTCCCTGGCCACCCCCCACTGGCGGGGGCTGGCGGATCAGATCAGCGAAGCCCTGCTGGGGCTTAGCCCGCTGCAGCAGGTGCGCATCGACGGCGATCAGCTGGTGTTCAGCGCCGAGGGCATCGATTGCCCCACCCGTCCGGAGGCCCAGCAGGGCTGTCTCGCCCTGCGCAGCAGCGATGGGCAGCGCACTTACAGCCTTCCGGGTGACCCCAACATCCAGATCGAGCGGGCCCAGGTGGCGGCAGGGCTGTTGGAGCTGTCGGGCACGGCCCAGGTCAGGCCTTAGCTCAACACCGGCAGCAGCAGGGTCACCAGGGTGAAGAACACCGCCGGGGTGAACAGATAGCTGTCGATGCGATCGAGGATTCCTCCGTGGCCGGGCAGGAAGTCTCCGGAATCCTTCACGCCCGCATCGCGCTTCATCATCGATTCGGTGAGATCACCCACCAGGGCAAACACCGTGACCACCGCACCGAGCAGGGCACCCACGGCCCAGCCCCAGTGCCAGCCCAGCAGGGTGCCGAACAGGGCACCCAGGAGCATCGAGCAACCCAGCCCCCCCATCGCCCCCTCCACGGTTTTGCCGGGGGAGATCGGGGAGAGGGGCGTGCGGCCGTAGCGGCGCCCGATCATGTAGCTGCCGATGTCGGTGGCCACGATCTGGAGGCAGGCCATCAGCATCAACACCATCCCCGAGCTCAGGGCCGGCCAGCCGGCGGGCCAGTGGATCAGGTTGGGAGCCAGAAGGGGATCGGTCAAATCCCGCAGGCGAATCCAGTAGCTCGGCAGAAAGCCCAGATAAAAGAGGGCAAAGATCGAGGAGGCGATGTCGGCGATGCTGCCGGTCACGGGCTGCAGCAGCAGCCAGCAGCAGATCGAGGCCCCCGCCAGGGGCAGCACCGCTGAGGCCAAATCCAGGGAGTAGCCACCGCCCTGGGCCCATTGGGTGGTGATCAGCAGCACCTGCACGAGCACCAGGGTGGTTTTGCTGGCGGGCCGCATCCCCTTGGCCTGGGCCATGCGGAAATACTCGAGCAGGCCCAGATGCACCATCACCCCCAGGGCCACGGTGAACCACCAGCCCCCCAGACCCACCACCAGCAGACCAAAGGCACCGGCGGCGTAGCCGCTCAGCAGGCGTTGCGGGGTGGTGCGGGTGCGCGGGGGAGGAATCAAGGGCGTTCCGCGGCGATCAAAAACAGCGGTTCCGCCGCCGCCAGGCGGGCCTGACTGCCGCGGCGCTGCATGCGGTGAACCGTGGCCTGAACCACCTGCAGATCCACAGCCGACAGTTGCCCCAAGGTATCGGTGGCATCCACTAGCCCCTCGAGGCTGGCGGTGCTGATCACCAGACGCCCCTGGGGCACCAGGGCATCCCAGACCAGATTCAGCACCTGCCGCAGGGGCCGCCCCACCTCCAGCAACACCCGATCAGGCCGAGGCGGAAGTTGCGCCAGGCCTTCCGGGGCATCGCCTTGATGGATGTGCAGGTTCTCGATGCCAAAGCGGCGGCGGTTGCGCTCGAGCAGCTCCAGGGCATCGGGATCACGCTCGAGGGTATGAACGGCGCCTGCGGGCATCAGCCGGGCGATCTCAAGGGCCAAGGCGCCTGTCCCGCCGCCCACATCCCACACGAGCGAATCGGAGCGGGGGCGCAGGTGCGAGAGCAGCATCACCCGCTGCTCCATCGGCGTGGGGCTGAAACCGGGGGCGTCGGCAAACACGGCATCGGGCAACCCCGGGGTGACGAAGTCCCACTGGAAGGAGCCATCGCCTGCCGCCGGCATCCTCCGCCTCACTCGATCAGAACCTTCACCGTATCAGCGATCTGATCGGGCCAGAGCTGGCGTTGCTCCTGCAACCACTGGGCCCGGGGCCCATCGATCCGCTCGCCTGGAATCAGCAGGGGAATCCCCGGGGGATAGGGGCAGAGGGGTTCAGCCGCCAGGCGCCCCGCCGCCTGCTCCAAAGGCACCGGCTCCGAACGCCCGCGCCAGGCCTGCCCCAGGGGGCGCTCCGGTTCCGCCACCAGGGGCAATGGCGGCCGCTCAAAACGCAGCGCAGGCCCGGCCAACGCCGCTCGCAGCTCCAGCAACCGCCGGGGCAGCCTCCGCTGCAGGCCCCGCGGCGGGATCATCCCCAGGCAAAAGGTCAGGCAGCCTGGCTCGGGCAGTTCCGCCACCACGCCCCGCTCCATCAACCAGGCATCGGCCTCCAGTCCGGAGAAGCCCATGGCGGCGCAGTGCAGCACCAGCCGCAGCGGGTCCTGGGTCTCCAGCAGGGGCAACCCCAGCGCAGTCAGGCGACGCCGCAGACGCTCGGCCTGATCCAGGGCCTGCCGCAACCTGCGCCGGCCCCGGGGGCTATGCAGCTCCAAGAGGGCCGCCTCGGAGGAAGCCAGCAGCAGGGCGCTGGGGCTGGAGCTCTGCAGCCAGAGCAGGGCCCTCTCGATCGCCTCAGCGGCGATCGTTGAACCGGGGCCCTGCAGCAACGCAGCGCTCTGGGCCAGGCCGCCGGCGGCCTTCTGCAGCGACTGCACCACCAGATCAGCTCCGCAGGCCAGCCCGCCTGGGGGCAAGCGCGGATCGAGGCCCAGGTGGGCGCCATGGGCTTCATCCAGCAGCACCGGCAAGCCGTGGCGATGCGCCACGGCGATCAGGCCACTGAGATCGCCCACCAGCCCCTGATAACTCGGAGACACCAGCACCACGGCCGCCAGGGGGCCCTGGGCCAGGGCCGCCGTGATCACCCGCTCCAGATGCTCAGGGCTGGGAGGGAGCCAGAGGCCCGAAGCAGGATCAAAGGGCAGATCAAACAGAACTGGGCGCAGCTGAGCCAGCAGGCAGCCATGCAGCAGGGAGCGATGCAGGTTGCGGGGCAGCAGCACCCGATCCCCCGGCTGCGCCAGGGCCAACAACGCCGCCTGCAGCAGGCCGCTGGCCCCGTTCACGCCGAACCAGCAACGCTGGGCCCCGAGCAGATCGGCGCAGGCCCGTTGGCTCTCGGCCACGGCCCCCTCAGGCTCCAGGGGCCCTCCGATCTCCGGCAGTTCCGGCAGATCCCAGCTGCCCGGGGGGCGACGCAGCAGGGCACGCAGCCCCTCGGCCAGGCCCCGCCCGCGCCCATGGGCGGGGAGATGCAGCGCCAGAGGGGGCCGGCGCCCAGTGAGCAACTGCGACAGCAACGGCATTCCTAGAGTTTGCAACCTGCCGCACCAGCCCGCGCCGATGGCCAGTTACGACCCGGGGCGCGACCTGCGCTGGCTGCTGCTGCGCCCCTGGCTGCTGATCGGCCGTCTGGTGGTGGTGCTCAGCACCCTGCTGAGCCTGGCCCTGACCCTGCTGTTCCAGGCCAACAACCCCGATCCGAAGGTGCAGCAGCGCCTGGGGCAACAGATCTTTTCCACCCTCACGGGCCTGGGGCCCTGCTTTATCAAGGTGGGGCAGGCCCTCTCCACCCGGCCGGATTTGGTGCGGCGCGACTGGCTCGACCAGCTCACCCAGCTGCAGGACAACCTGCCCGCCTTCCCCCACGCGATCGCTCTCCAGACGATCGAGGACGACCTCGGGGCACCGGTGGGGCAGCTGTTTGAGGAATTCCCCGACTACCCCGTGGCCGCCGCCAGCCTCGGGCAGGTCTACAAGGCCAAGCCCGTGGGCGGGCCCTGGGTGGCGGTGAAGGTCCAGCGGCCCTACCTGGAGCAGCAGCTGCGGCGGGATCTGGTCTTGATCCGCTTGCTGGGGGTAATGGCCGCGCCCCTGCTGCCCCTGAACCTGGGCTTCGGGCTCGGGGAAATCATTGATGAGTTCGGGCGCTCCCTGTTTGAGGAGATCGACTACCGCAAGGAGGCCGACAACGCCGAGCGCTTCGCGCGGATGTTCGAGGGCAACGCGGCGGTGATTGTGCCGCGGGTGGACCGCAGCCTTTCGGGCGAGCGGGTGCTGACCACCAGCTGGATCAATGGGACCAAGCTGCAGCAACGCCAGGAGCTGGAGGCCCAGCGGCTCGATCCCGCCTCGCTGATCCGCACCGGGGTGATCTCCGGGCTGCAGCAACTGCTGGAGTTCGGCTACTTCCACGCCGATCCCCACCCGGGCAATCTGTTTGCCCTCCCGGGCAAAACCGGAGCCCTGGGCCATGTGGCCTACGTGGACTTCGGAATGATGGATTCGATCAGCAACAGCGATCGCCTCACCCTCACCGGGGCGGTGGTGCACCTGATCAACCGGGATTTCGAAGGGCTGGCTCAGGACTTCGTGGATCTGGGGTTTCTCAACCCCAAAACCGATCTCACCCCGATCATCCCCGCCCTCGAAGAGGTGCTGGGAGGGGCGCTGGGAGACAACGTGGGCTCGTTCAACTTCAAGGCGATCACCGATCGCTTCTCGGAGTTGATGTATGCCTACCCCTTCC
>Ga0194116_10007364_pt1 | contig 11420 bp, 5 predicted proteins | sample TA2MahsurfametaG_4_FD_148617 | JGI IMG/M metagenome (GOLD analysis project Ga0194116, IMG submission 148617) | Freshwater microbial communities from Lake Tanganyika, Tanzania - TA2015008 Mahale S9 surface | ecosystem: Environmental > Aquatic > Freshwater > Lake | place: Tanzania: Lake Tanganyika... | reverse complement strand
TTTTGAGGTTGTGTCCCGAGTGCACAACATTGCAGAACAGCGAGTTGAAATTACTGGACATGTAATTGATGAATGCGAGCATAAGGATTCGGATTACTCATTTGAGCCAAGCATTTGTTCGTTGTCGGTCGAACATCCTCAAAGCCTGATCCAGGCCGTGATTCCAACGCTCGAATGCCGTGTGCTTCTGTTGCCGCCACAAGGCAGTGGATATCTAATCGGTTCAGGATTGATTTACCGAGGCCCAACTCAGTTTGATGCGAGCGCCTCACCAATCAATCAGGCTGTTGATTACGAGTGGGAACTAGATGATGGGGAGAAAATTAAGGTTATCGCCTGGAGCAGTTCTCTGCCCGTCGCAATCGAGCTAGTCGACGGCTCTGTGCAGAATCTTCCGGTGCAGACCGCCAAGCACGTGATTCGATGGGTCGGTGAATTGCAAGCAGAGGGTGTTGACTTTGAGTTGGTTCAACGAGGGGTATGAGTAATGAGTATTGATGTCGCACTGAAGATTGCTGTTGCTGACGAGGACGTGGTTTCCTCGGGCGAGAAGACTCCGATTTTTGCAGCACTAAAGCAGGTAGAAGTTGACCCACTGTGGCCGCATGTCGATGGAACTTACGACATTCGAGCACTTCTTGAGCATTTCTTCTATGAAAACCGTGTGCTGAGTGACTCGAATAAGCCAGACCTTGGTCATGTTCTGCTCCCTGAGGGCGGTAAGGGATCGACCGATGGTTTGAGATTGATTGGTGGAACTTGGTTTGATTCGACAGATCTCGATGAGCAAGTTAAAGCAGTAATTGGAAATGTTGGGGAAGAGATTTTCGAATCTTCTCAATGGTCAGTGTTCCAAAAGTCTTTTGAGGCCTTAGATCTCTATGGAGTCATTCAGCGTGTGCAAGAGGACCACAATGGACATCCGTGGATTTCAAAGATCTCGATCGACGAAGCCCTGAAGTCGACCAAGGGCGAGTCATGGGAGTCCTCGCTAATCGACTACTTGACTGCCTACAAAGAGTTGGTCACATTTGCGGATCAGTCGTGTAGCCAATTCTCACGGTTTGTTGCAAGGTTCCCATTCTCGGTCTCAATCTGGAACTTGGAGGTCCAGGCTCGATTTGTGGGGCTGCTACTAAGCCCATTCCACCCGTTGCGCTTGGCATGGTTCACTTCTGCTCTAAACACGCTTCGCATGTCGTCGCTGCCACGCTCAGTAAACGAATTGCTGCTTAGTGTCGTGTCAGGCTGGCAGTTCCCGGCTTCGTCAATCACTCCAATGGGTGGGGGAACAACAATGGCCCAGCCCATCGATGACGGCGAGGGGGCCTTGTTCGTCGGGTGGTCGCTCTTGGTTCCTGTGAGCAATGAGGCTCCTCAGGTGGTGACCGTCCCGCAAAGCGCTTTGTGTGAACGGCTCCCGGCAACGTCGTCAAGTGGTCTGACCTCATCAGCTTCAGAAGAAGCGGTTGAGAAGTTCTTTGGGCTAAATCCCTTCGTTTCGTCAGTTGTCGTCGACTTGGCCGCAACTCGTCCTGTTTCGAGGCTTGAGTCGGTCGACCACGGTCTCATTCGTGCTCTGCGTGACTGGCGAGAGCGAAGGAAAGCAGTCGGCCTTTCTGCAGGTGGAATTCGAGTCTTTGACTCACTCAACAGAATTGGAGTCGCCCCGAATGAGGTTGCGACACTTGGAAGCGATGCAGGGGGAGGTGGTGAAGTGTTCTCGTGGACTCGCTATGCACAGCCAGCTGGCGCGCAATCACATCAACTTCAACCGAATGTCCGGATCGTTGAGGACTCGGGTATGTCGTACATCACGCTCGACCGAGGACAGGCACTCGGGGCAGTATCACCGAACTTCTTAAGGCGTTTTGATATTGCCGAGTGGGACTCCAGAGTTCGTGCTGTTCGGCTTTCGCCCGGAATCACAATCTCGGATTCTGCGCGTCCGAGTCTCGACCAAAGCTTTCTGGCGGCACTGAAATTGAGTGAGTCACGATTAGACACTGACAACTCGCATGGTGATCGGTTTGAAGTGCGGCCTGTTCCGAACGGGCCACTACTTGCTCGCGCAGACTGGATGGTGGCGGGTGATGCTGGTATCCCGCCAGCCGCATTAAGTGAAATGCTTCGTGCAGATGTCCACGGCGCAGGTCAGATGGCTCTGTGGGAGTGGAATGCACCGATGTTTGGAGCGATTCACAAGCGTATTGCTACGCAAGTAGGGCAGCGACCGTATGTAGTGGTGGCAGAAACGAATCCCTTGTTTCTGGAGCGATTGCGAAGCCTGGTTCGGTTGTTGCTCCCGAGCCCATCAGATTCGCAAATTCAAGAAATTGTCGAACGTATGTTGAGGCGGCTTGGTTCACGTGGAATTGGAGTCAGCGCGCTGTATGCCGACAATACGCTCGGCTCTCCGCAAACTGGTGCAATCGGATTCTGGCTCGCCTACGAGCTACTGGATACTGTTCAACAAGATGAATGGATAGTTCTGCAGATTCCGCTTGACAAAGTAAGGACATTGTTTGACAAAGTCGGAAGAGCCACGCGAGAGCCCAAAGGTGGTCAGCGAGCAGACATCGCTTTGCTAGCGGTATCACCAGGCCGACTGCGACTGATGCCAATTGAGATTAAGTGCACCGGAATCAAGTCACCTCACAATGATTTCGCAGATCCGCTAACCGCACCTCCTGACTCGCTGATGGGCAGAGGATTGGCTCAAGCCTTGGCCGAGCGCGAGAGATTTGAAGGATTCGTAGAAAGAGTAATGGGTAAAGCGACGAGTCACGGGAAAGCGAATGCCGCACTGCTGCGAACTGCATTGTTGTCGTTAATCGATATTGGAGTCCGTCTTTCAAATGGGGTGGCAGTCAACCCTGAAATCAGAACAGGGCTTGCGAGTTGCCTCACGGGAATGTCAGATCTCGCGACCGCCTTAGATGTAAAGGTCCTTGACCCCTTGGTGCTCTCGTTTGAACGACACACCAGTGCTACAAAAATGCAGTATCAACAGACTCTGGGTGTCCAAAAAATCTCGGTGTTCCAGGCCGACCCTTCGACTTTGGCTGCAGAGTTACAAACAACTCCCGGTCAAGTGGTCCAAGCCTTCCAACAGGTGATTGCAGGTCTTCTGAAGAGTGATACCGGTATTGCGGCGTCGATGCCAGCGCCGACGCCCAAAGTCTCGCCAACAACGTCAGTACAGGCGGCTAATGGTCCAATAGGCTCCTCGGTATCTCGTGAGACCCCGTCAGGTGGTGGCAGTACCTCGGACGAAGCGCCGCCCGCGCCCGTCGACGCAGTAGCTACGGTCGAGGTGCCGTCTGGCGGAAGTGGTCAGCCGTCGGGGGTAGCCAACGACGTCCCAGCACGACTGAGCGCCGAAGAATTGACCAACGGAGGGGCGTCGGTAGCTGTCAGCACCCCCGGAGACCGAGGGATAGTTTTCGCTGTAGGTCGCGACCTAGCAAGCCAGCTGCCTGTGGAGTATTGGCCAAGCAATACGGAAATGACGAATATGAACATTGGTGTTTTCGGCGACCCGGGGACAGGTAAAACACAAGTCTGTCTTGCCTTGCTATACCAACTTCATAATGGAAGTGTCGCGGCGCAAGGTCACGGTTTGAGTGGACTCGTGCTGGATCCCAAAAATGATTATGGGAGACCGCAAAGGCGCGCGTTCCAAGAGGCTCTTGGTGCCAGAGTGGTCGAACCTTTCCACGTACCGATTGATGTCATCGGGCTGAGGTCGGGGATGACCCGAGTTGAAGAGGTACAACGAATCCAGACCTTTGTTGATCTTGTGAGCACCGTAATGGGCAAAGGAGTCGGTCAAGTACAGCGTGAGTTGCTTTTTACCGTAATCAACGCTTTAGTACAGCGGCACCACCGTTCGCCGACGTTGGTTGAAATTCGTGACGCCTATCGAAATGCAAAGAACAACAAAGCAGATGTTGTATCGAGTCTGCTCGGAGATTTCGTGAATAATGAGGTATTTGTCTCCGACCCGTCGAAATTTGTGCCAATGTCTGACCTGATATCCAAAGAACTATTGATCGTCAACCTCAAGTCGCTTCAGACTCGAGCTGATCTGCTTAAGCAAGTGATGGCTATTTTTGTCAATCAATACTTTGACGCGATGCTGCAGATGCCGATTCCTGGTTTTCGCCGTGGCGCAGATGGTCTTGATCTACGGCAGCTACAATCCGTCCTTCTCATTGACGAGGCACACCTTGTCATGCGCTTGAGATTTCAGCAGCTCGAGGACATCTTGCTGCAAGGTCGAGAAACCGGCATATCGGTGATCTTGTCCTCTCAATTCCCTGACCACTTCATGAATGCGGATATGAACTACGCGATGAGTCTGCGCACCTGGTTCATGCATCGTGTCCCCGCGCTGTCGGCACCAGATCTCAGGAGGCTTGGTATCGCCAAGGATGTCGAAGCAGCCAGTGCCAGGATTCTTGGGCTTGGAAAATATGAGTCGTTCTTTTCCTGCGGAATCGGAGAGCCTGCGTTCATACGTGAAACGCCGTTCCACGAACTGATGCCCGATAGCAATTGACACAGCGCCAGAATTACCTCCGAACGATGGGGCTGCAGATGAACAGCAGCGCAACAATGGCTGCTGAAGTGCTGTACCAAATTCACCCAGACTTCGAGGAAGTATTCGCATCTCCTTCAATACTGATTGATGCTTTGTGGCGTCGAGGAGAACTCCTGCTCGGATCCAACAACAATCTCCGTGGGGAATTCTTTGAGCTGTTGGTGGCACTGGCGCTGTACAAATGGGACGTTCGACCCTTCTACTATCAGGCCAAACTGGCCCTCATACCGGAAACTGACTATGACTTCGCGCTTTGGACTCAACACGGCCCTGTTGTTCTCTCGGTAAAAACCAGCCTTCGTGAACGCGTCAAGCAAGCTGCACTCGAAGCGGTTGCGTTAAGGATGGTCCATCGTCGCGCGGAGTGTTACGTCTTGACCCTAAATCATGACGAAGCAACGAACGCGCAGAGAAAAGTAGAGCGCGGTGACCTGCCAGCATTGAGTGCAGTGATAACCGCCAGCACCGCAGACTTTGATGTGTTGATCCAAAGACTTGCCTCAAGCAACCCGACTGCAGCGCCGACAGTACCACTCATTGCGCATTCCCGAAGTGTGGTAACTTAAGTTTTCGGTGACTCAAACTAGGAAGCTTTCGCATGTCGGTCTTAAGGAATTGAAGTGGGTGTCCCAATTCGAGACTCTCGTGCCCGACATCAGTGCCATACAGGCCAGCCGCCCGAGCCAGCTCACACGAGCACTGTGGAGTCTTTCAGGCGGTGAGACACAGGTGGGTAACACCAGGGGACATATTTTGCTCATCTGCATGATTTCCGCGTTGGCAAGGGAGCAGATTGGACCCTTTTACGTGAATTGCGGTGTTAAGGGTGTGCCTACTCATTCATGGGACCTCGTCTTCACCTCTCCTGAGGGCCGCGTTATCGCAGTCTCGGCGAATGTGACGCTGAAGGAACGATGGAAGAATGAGAATTTGGCAGCGTGGGCTCTAAAGAAGGTACTCCCACAAAGCAGCGCGTACATCGTGTTGCACAATGAGGATGAAGCAACAAACATCGGAAAAAAGATTGTTCGGGGGGAAGCAGCTTCGATTGATGGGCGGGCACAGATTTTCTCACCTGACTTTGATCAATTCCTAGCGATATTGAAGTCAGAACGTCTGGCAGCTCGCGATGATTTGGTTGATCGGGGAGATAATCAGGCAGGCCTCGGTCCGGTTGCCTTCTGAATCTCTTGCACATCGCCATCAGTAGCACTCAGGCCAGATTCTCAATCTGCGAACAGGCTTCACTTAGTATCTCTTCGAGATGAAATCATCAGTCAAAGCCAGTCGATATGCAAAACATAGCCAAAGTCATTCTGAGTGGTATCACTCGCGGCGACGTGTGGATCCCGCCAAGTTCACATTTCTTGACCTATTTGCAGGCATTGGCGGAATTCGACTTGCTCTGGAGGGTGTGGGCGGCAGCTGCGTATTTTCGTCAGAGTGGGATCCTCACTGCCAAGAAACGTATCGATTCAATTTCGGTGAGGTTCCTCACGGCGACATCAATTCGATACCCCTAGCAGAGATTCCTTATGCCCGAATGTTGGTCGGGGGCTTCCCATGTCAGCCATTCAGCTCGATTGGCAGGCGAGAAGGTTTTCAACATAAGACCCAGGGCAATTTGTTCTTCCGAATCATAGAGATTCTCGAACACTTTCGATCGTCGGGACAGCCGATCGAGATGATCCTGCTCGAGAACGTCGAGGGTCTGACCACGTTGATGCATGAAGGTGAGAAGGTGATTGATGCAGTTCGCCGAGAACTCAATTCTGTTGGCTATGAGATCGACTGCCGAGTCCTCGATGCGGTGCACTTCGGAGTCCCTCAGCACCGGCGTCGGGTGTACATCGTCGGAGTCGATCGCGAAGCTTGTGGAGATGGTCCGATCATAGATTGGGAGTTTCCAAAAGTCGACAGTCCTCCCGTCGGCTCCCTCCTTGAGTCAGATGTTCAAGACCATCAAATCTCGTATCATCTCCAGAAGGTTTATATGAGCAAGAAAAAAGATGGACGCCCGCAACGCATCAATCGGGCGACAACTGAACCAGTGAAGACGTTGGTGTCGACTTACCACAAAATTCAGCGTCTGACAGGAACATTTGTTGAGGATGGGCCCACTGGACTTCGCCTGCTAACTCGTCGTGAGTGTCGAGACATCATGGGGTTTCCACGACAGTTCGAGATCCCAGCGTGGGTTTCCCGAACTCAGGCGTATCGTCAGTTTGGCAACTCCGTTACACCGCCAGTTGTTGAAGCAATTGCAGAGAGGCTCGTGAAACGAGCTCAAACGCGGATATTCTCCGCAGCCTAACCCGCGAAGAGTTGATCGAGTTTCAACAAGTTTTCGACTCCTCGGGGTGAGGGGATGCCGCGTTTGATTCCGCAGCATCCCGAAATTAGTCTGAGTCAGTCATGTCACTTTCTGTGCGGTATTTCTCGCGCGTAGAGGATGCCCTAGCCGACGCCAAGCTCCACGTGGAGCGTGTGGTGGCGGCAGTCGATCTCTTCGACCAGGTGCACGTGCTCGTGCCCTCAGTTGGGCAGCGCTGGTGGCTCACCGAACAATTGGCGCCGATTTTTGGTGGGAGCGGAAAAGGTGATGGCATCCTTGCAAATGTCAAGTTCCACCTGCCGATGGTGCTCGGCCGCGGCTCGCTGACTGGAAAGGGGAACTACTCGTGGGACGACGAACGGGTCGCGGGCCTGTTACTCGGCTACTTCGACCGCGTTGAGAGCGAAGACCGCGATCCGCATGCACGGGAGTTCGTAAGAACCTCCGGCGGAAAGCTTTCTGCGGCAGGTCGGCTCACCGGTATGTTCGCGAGGTACGGCTCCCGAAGAGCGGCGATGCTCCGCATGTGGGCTGAGAACAATGCAACGCTGCTGCCGGTATCCACGCCATCCGGTGGCGAAGCAACCGCCAAGGTGCTGGCTACCAGCGACGCTTGGCAGTTCGATGCATGGAACTATGTGTACCAACAACTCGGCTCCGAGCACCCGCGAATCAATGTTGCGCATCTTGCTGAAGATGCCAAAGCGCTCCAGCACCTCTTGGTCTTTGGGTTCGAGACGCTCGATCTCGACACATTGCATCTACTTCGTCAGTATGCAGAGCACGCAGAGGTGACGGCGCTCTTGGTGACACCGTCGACGCGTCTGGTTGCTGAGGTCGTCGAGTCGCTTAAGGCGGTGCAGCCGACTAACCGGGCACCGTTCGAGAGAAGTTTCAGTGAGGTGTGTCCACCGGCGTGGCAGGAGAAAGGCTTGGACTTACCTTTCCAGTGGTATCGCGGCGTACGTGAGTCGCTCGCATTGATGAAGTCGATGGGGATTCAGCCCGGGTTACCCGTGCCCGGAAATTCGTCGTTGGGCGGCCACACGACCCTGTCGGCATTCCAGACGGTGATACGAGATGGCTCCTCGAAGATCGAAGGACGACACCTTAACGATCAGACCCTCGAGTTGCATCTTTGTCACGGCAAGGCGAGACAAGCAGAAGTCGCCGCCGACGCAGTGATTGCTGCACTGCAAGACCCCGCGCTCGGTGACCTGCAGCTGCAGGACATTGCGATCGTCACGCCGGATCTTCAAGGAATGGCCCCGCATCTTCAGGCTGCATTCGGCAAGGAAGTCAGTCTGAAATTCGATGAATCTGCAACTTCGGATGCACTGCACCCCACGACGCTGCCGATGCTCGTGGCAGATCGTTCGCTCGGTGAGATGGATGCAGGAGCAGAATTCTTCGTAAGTTTGCTTTCGTTGATCGGCAGCCGAGTGGACAAGGCTTCGTTCTTCGACCTGCTGCAGCAGCCGGAATTCGCCAAGCTGAAGGGCATCGGAGCCGATCAGATTGAACGCTGGGGACTGTTCACGGAGCGAGCCGAGCAGCGTTGGGCCATCGATTCGGCACACAGGCAATCGATCCTCAACCTGGACGAACTGGGACAGAAGCACACGTGGCTCGACACCCAGCGCAGGGTGCTGCTCGGAGCCATCGGTGCACGAGAGACCGAAGTACCTCTGTTGGGTCGGATGCCGATCGTCGACGTGGATGTCGAAGAATTGGATGACGTCCTGCGACTATTAGAGATCATCAATGCGATTCGTGAAGCGGTGGATGGCGCCCAAGCGAAGCGCAATGTCACTGCCTGGGTGCAGATGCTCGACCGATTGTTGGAACGACTTTGCGGTGTGGATTCGAAGTTCGTGCGTGTCCCGGCCATGGAGCTGAGAAAACTGGCGAACATCGACGTCGATGGAAATACTGAACTCGATTTTGTGGACGTACAAAAGTATCTTCAGGCACAATTCACCGTGGTTCCTGAAGCCACGTATCGACGGGATGGACAAATCCTGGTGACAAACATGGCCTCCCAGCATCTCGTACCGCATCGCATGGTGTGCATCGTCGGTCTTGATGACGGATCGCTTCCGACCGGCGCGGTGGATGGCAACGACCTCACCAGTCGACAGGCGGTGGAAGGCGACTCGGATCCACGCCACGACGTTCGGCGACAGATTTTGAACGTAATCATGAGCACCACCGATCAGGTGGCGTTGGTATGCGACGGGCAATCCAGCAAGAACAATCAGCCCTTACCCCGTGTCACACCGCTGCAAGAGCTATTGGACTATTCCAAGTCGGTTGGCGTACCGATCGGCGAGAGAATTCATCCCCGGCATCGATTGAGTGAGCGAAATTTCTATGTCGACGAGATCCTTGCGCGACCGTGGTCGCATGATGAATCGGCGCGTATGATCATCGACGAAGCGCGCAAAGCGAGAAGAGAGATTGCCGAGGAGCGGGAGACTGACGAGGGTGGAACAACGAAGGTGGATCTGTCGAGTTGGCCGATGCCGCTCGTGCCGGTCGAACTCAAGCAAGTTCTTTCGATGTTGCAGTACCCGCTGTCGGAGTACCTCAAGCACACATTAAAGATCACCTCACAGTGGGAAGACGACGAGGTCGACTACACGACCCTTCCGCTGGAACTTACCCGTGGGCACTTCGTGAAACTGTTGAGGGAATACATAGGAACATCGGCCGGCAAGGGCAATATTGCAGAATTGGAGCGCAAGTGGGAAGAACAGGACCTGCTGCCGTTAACGGAGCATGGTCGAACGTCGGCGTTGAATTCGATTCGTAGTGCCCACGGCGCTATCAGTGAGATTTTAAATTGCGATGCCAAGTCGGGGTCACTGCAGATAATCGAAGAGGAGGCTTGCAGTTTGCAACTTCCAGATGGGTCGACACTCATCGGTTCAAAGCCCGTACTGGGTACCAACGGCAAAGTCGTGGTGCTCTTTCGACCAGACAAGTTGGTCAAGGAGAGAAATCGTTGGCGGTATGTGGATCGTGCGGCGCTGGAATGCCTATTTGCGATTGCCGCTGGTGTCGACTTTGACAAGTGGCAGGTGATCATCGAGCACGAAAAAGACAAAGGTGTGACCGAATGGCAGTCGTTCCAGGTCGAAGTCAAGAATGATGACCAAGCAGTCACACGGCAAGAAGCACTGGATTGGTTGCAGGCCCTGGTCCGGCTGTGGTCCGTTGCGGCAAAGATTGCTGTACCGACGTTTGGCAGCAAGCGCGAGTCCTCGGTCGGAGACACCTTCTTCGCCGAGGCCAAGGACGATGAGACACGAAGTGCAAACGATGAAGAGGCACTGGAGGCCTTTGTCAATTTCGTCAGTCCCGAATCAACCGACTACAAGAAGCCGTATGCGTTGAGCGACGAGGCGCTGGTGTTCGGTGCCGAGCCAAAGTTCGAGGAGTGTTTCGTGCACAACAGCACCCCAGAAGCATTTTGGCAGGCACGTAAGACACTTTGGCAGCCGAGTACTCCGAGACTAGCGAAGAAGGTTCGACAGGTCACATTGATGAAGTCGACAAGTGATGTCGCGCAACCCGAGGCTGGTGATTGAGTGGCCAAGCCAGTGAAGAATCCACCGGTGAACCTCACCAACGAGGTCATCGGCGACGGATTCGTCACGGAGCTTGCCATTCAGGCAAGTGCCGGAACGGGCAAGACGTTCTCGTTGACTGCGCTGTTCGCAAGGCTCATCGTAGAGAACGAGAACGTTTCGGTCAAGAACATTCTCGTCGTGACATTCACCCGCAACGCTGCTGCAAAGTTGCGGAATGACGTTCGGGCGCAGTTGATCAAGCTCGAACGCGGTCTACGTGACGAGCTGCAAGATCCTGATGAGTTCGTGATGGAAATGCGCAAGAAGCTCGATGACTCTCTAGGCGAGGCGCGTCGCCGCTTGGAGATCGCCATCAACTCCCTCGACTCGGCCAGCATCATGACGATCGATTCGTTCTGCACGCAAATTCTTCGACTCGGCGGCAAAGTGGTGCAGCCCGACGGCGCAGAGCAAGAGCTATCGGTAAGGATCACCCAGGCAGTTAATGACGTCGCCGTTCATGCAGCGGCCCGCGGCTCGGAGATGATCGACGAAGTGAGATTTGCCAAGGTAGTCGAGGTTGCGTTGCGAAGACCAATGGCGGAGCCGCGCTTCGAAGGTGTGCACCCGCCAACGGACGCAGGACAACTGGCGGTACTTGACCGTCTGGCGCAAGCGCTCAAGAAGGTGCACGATGCCGCGGCGCAGGCCATGGATTTCGATGAGGTCAAACGACAGGCCGTGTTGCTTCTGAATCAGGACGGCGTTGTGTTGGATGCGCTAGCCGAACAGTATCGGTACGTATTCATCGACGAGTCGCAGGATACTGACTGGAAACAATGGGAACTCGTCGACAGATTATGGGAGAAGATCACTTCAAAAAAGGAATCCGTCGGAGGAGCAG
>Ga0194116_10007361_pt1 | contig 11423 bp, 11 predicted proteins | sample TA2MahsurfametaG_4_FD_148617 | JGI IMG/M metagenome (GOLD analysis project Ga0194116, IMG submission 148617) | Freshwater microbial communities from Lake Tanganyika, Tanzania - TA2015008 Mahale S9 surface | ecosystem: Environmental > Aquatic > Freshwater > Lake | place: Tanzania: Lake... | reverse complement strand
CAATCCCCAATCCCCATTCCAAGTATATCCCAAATTATTCTAGAATAGTGATTTAATTTTTTTTTCATAATTAAATTAATTTTATTTTAAAAATTAGTATTATAAATTATTATGTTCAAAATACTCATCAGGTTGGGACTAATATTAAATTATTTTTACAGACTCAAAAAATTAATAATTTTGTTTGATAAAAGAAGGAAGAATCAAATTGATTTAAAAGAATTATTGATTTGAATTGAATATTTATATGACATTTATATTCATTTAAATGTTTTTATGCTTCAACTTTAACTTTCTCTCTTTCTCTTAAAATTAAACAATATATATCAGGTATTCTTATCAAAGACAACTCAACAAGGTTTTCATCAGAATTATTTCGTCTACAGGATAATTTTATTTTATTAGCTAATTCATTAAAATCGTAATTTAAAATGTCATCTTTAATTGTTTTGTTTATTACTTCGTATATTCTATTTAATAAAGAAACGCCTAATTCATTTTCTAAATCTTTTCTTATCAATGACTCAATTTTACCTGAATTATTTAAGTTTTCTAATTTATATTCATTTTCAGTTTCGTTTGTTGTTGAAATAATGATTTCATTTATATTAATTTGCTCTTTTGAATAAAATCTTTCCTTTTCAAGAGAAAATTCTTCTATCTTTGGATTTATTATATTTCCATAATTAAGATTCTCTATTAATTGTTAATGATCAATCCATTAAAAATTAAGAAAAACAAAATGAAATTTTACCCTTAATATTACTATTACTACCAATATTGTTTTTGGTATTCTTGTCCTCACTAGCTTGTATTATTATATTGTTATCTTCATCTATTGAATACTCCTCAATCATTTTTCTATTTTCTTCTAAATATTCATCCCTATACTCGTTGATATCTGGATATTCTACTTCCTCCAATTCATCATTTTGAACTTTTTCTAATTCTATAAGCATTTTATGCGTTTCCATATATTCATTTAAATCTTTCATGTTTTTGTGGTTACTAGGAATATTCAAATTCATACAAAGATTTTGATATAAATTATTGTACATATGATTTTGGTTTAAAAGATTTGTATTCATACCATGAGGAGATTGATTTACAATATTTTCGTTGTTGTTATTTGAATTTAAATTATTATAATTCTTTGGTGTGTAGTTAATATTATTGTCTTTATCCTTGTTGCTTTCTCTTAAATTATTATTTATGTTAAAGTTATTGTTATTATTAGGAGATATAATTTCGCGGTTATTTGGAAAATTTAATTTTTCTTTTCTATGATGAGGAGGAATATTGTTAGAAATATTATTTGCCCCATAAATATGTAAATTAGGATTATTGTTTAATTGATTGATTAAATTGTTTGAATTTTCTTCTCTATCGATTATTTCTTTTTTTCCATGAAGTATTAGATAGTCAAAATTATTATTTTGATTGATTCCTTTAACCTTTAAAAATATATAAAATATTTTTTATATTATAAAATTTTTTATTTTTCAAAAAAAGCATTAAAATAAAAGTCGATAAATTTGTATTCCTATAAAATAATTGGCTGAAATTATAATTAAATCATTGTATTTTATAAATGATTAATTATAAAAAATTACATTGTCTCTCATATTTTTAATGAAATCTTTGATATTTGATTTTTCTCCTTTTTCATCTTGAGAAGTTCGGCTTTCACTTCTTCTTCTATCTTTTAGATTACCAGAATGATTAACCTGAATAATCTCTTTTTCAGAATCCCCCTTTGAATTTATGTTATTAAGGTTTCCATGAGCTGCTTCAACTGAACTGCCTTTCTTCACATGGCCGATACCAGCAGATTGACTTGAGTCTCTATTTGATTTTTTTCCATTTTTTTTATCATTGCTTGAATGTGATGGATAAGCATTTATGTTTGGATTATTGTTAATATTATTGTTATTGTTTGGCTGACTATTTGGGTAATTATAATTGCTCACACTTTCCCTTTTTTCTTGTTGCCTTCTATTTGACTCTGGAATTTTTAATTCAGAAATTTTCGGTGTTCTGTTACTTTCAATTTCTAAACTAGGCTTATTTTTACGATTATTTTCATAATTTAGAGCATGACCAGGATTGATTATTAAATTGTGTTTTTTTTCGTCTTGTAATTTTTGATTATTAAAATTTTGTTGGTTTAAAATATTGTTGTAGTTGTTATTTCCATTTATATTGTTTAAATTGTTCAAATTGCTGTTTATATTATTATTGTCTTTGCTTATATTTACTGGGAATATTTCTCGATTAACATGAACTGGACCATTTAATAGATTTTTTTTTAGCATGTCTATTTCTTTATCTTTATCCTTTTCACGATCTCTTTCAAAATTGTTATTTTTCTTGTTGCCTAAAATATTTGCTTTGTTCATATTATTTGGAGTATTATTTTCCTTTTTTATTATTGGCTTTTGAAAATTTTTATCAGAAGTATTAATAGGACCTAATTGAAGATGAGAATCCTTTTCTTTATTATTCTGAATTTGTTCCTATTAAATTTTTTGATTTTTTGTTATATTAATTTTTTATTTAAAAGCTAAATTTTATCAAAATCATAGTTAATTTTTATGAAAATATACTTCTAATTTTTGAATAGGATTATTAATTTCTTTTAGAAATTTGTATTTATGAAGAACTGTGTGAGAAAATTCAGAATCATAATTCTTATCACTTAAAAAAGATTTTATCCTAGATTTGATGATCGGAGCCTCTAAATTTATTGATAATAATTAAATAAACAAAATAAAAAAGATTTTTGAATTAATAAAATGATTTTATTTTCAATTAAAAAAAAGTTAAAAAGAGACAAATAATATTAAGAGATTATATAGAAATATATAAAATTTTAATTTAAAATAAAAAATAAAGAATATCTCATTAATCCATACTTAAAACCTCATTTATATTAGGCCTTTTATTTGTGTCAATACATAACATTTGATTTACAAGATTTCTTAATTCCTTTGAAAAATTTGGTGGAAGTGGGTTATAGGAACATTTAATTATCTTGAGTGAAAGTAAAGGAAGATTTTGGGCATCAAAAGGCATTTTAAGAGCACACATTTCATAAAGCAAAACTCCTAAAGACCATATATCAGATTTAAATGAATACGGCTTATTATGCACAATTTCAGGAGACAAATAATAAGGAGTTCCAACTATAGTTTTTGCTTTATCCAAAGTATAATTTAGGCATTTCGCTATTCCGAAATCTCCCAATTTTACCATTCCATTTTTTGTCAAAAAAATATTTTGCGATTTTATATCCCTATGCAAGACCTTCCTATCATGAATGTGTTTGATGGCCAAGCAGATTTGTGTAAACCAATCCAAAATTTGATTTTCTTGAAAATATTTACCTTTTTGTGCTTTAATTCTAACTTGTAAATCTCCACCATCTGCAAAATCCATAACAATATTCAAAGTTTGTTTGTTTACTTGATCCAAGTAAACTTCACGAAATTTTATAATATTTGAGTGATCCAAATTTTTTAAAATTGTGCTTTCTTGAATCGCTTCTTTTTTTTCATCTTCAGACATATTAACTATGTTTATAGATTTGATTACGTATAAGTTCTATTTAATATTTAATTGATTTTAATATCAGATTATTTATAATTTAATAAAGATTTTTTTGTTTATAAGTAATTTTAAGTAGAGAAATAATTTATTTTAATTTTTGTTATTTCATTTTCTGATTTTAATTAAGAGTCTTCATAAAAACAAGAGTGAATTTAGTTTATGAATTTAATCTAAAATTTTGTTTTTAAATATTAAATACTTTATCATCTATTGATTCAACAAGAAATGCTTTTCCAAATGAGCCTTCGCCCAGTAGCCTTACTTGCTCATATTTATTATTAAAAATTATTTTCTGATTATTTTCTCTGCTATTCATTTTATTTGAAATTATAATTCAAAAATTTCACAAATGATTACTTTAGAAAAAAATTTATTAAAAAGAATCGTTATTGTTAAATAAAAAGAATTAAAAATTAATTATCTTGATTTTTCAAATTTATTTTTTGAGAATTTTATATAAAAAAAAGTATATGCCTCTAAAGAAGGTTATTTTAGTGTCTATAATTAAATAATTTGAAAAAATTTATCTCAATAAACAAAATAAAAATTAAAATATTTCCATTCGGAATTCAGAATGTATCTAGTTTAAAACAGTTAGATATATAATCATAAAATCATAATTTATGAATTTCCATCTGAATCTTAATCATTCGAAAAATTGAGAAATTGACAGAAAAAAACTTAAACTAATTGAATTTAGCTTCATTTAAACATTTTATAAATCCTACATATAAAATTTCAATTTTCATGTGCATAATTTTGTGAATATTAATAAATAAAACCAATTGTTTTACAACTTTTTCATTTTTAATGTTTCTTAAACTTTTTATTAAAACCAATTTATAATAATTATTAATATCCAAAATTCAGATTTTTTTTTCTTCAAGAATAATATTTTTAAATTTAAAAAATATTATTTAATATCTTTAAGTGCAACTCCTTTTTTTGAATAAATTTCATAAAAAATAAATTTTTAAATATTTTATGAATTAAATTTTTATTTTTATAAATTTTTTATGGAAAACAATGCAATGGAAAAGAATAACAAATTAAATAAGGAGCTCTCGACAAATGATGAAGTAACTTTGAAAACAAAATTGTTTACATATTTCTATTATGTGTTAAAGAAAAAAGACATAAATATATTACTTTGCACAATATTTTTAATTTTAGAAACAATCCAATTTATTTCATATGCTTTTTCCGATCCAGTAAGTTTTTTTTATTTTAATTTCAAATCACTTAAAATGAAAGCACACAAAACTTTGGAAAATCAATAATGATACTATGTATTATATTCAACTTGTGGTTACTTCAACAAGAATTGCGCCTTTAATGAAATTCATATCTTTTAATTTGTATTTGGTAATTTGGGGTTGTCTTTTAGGAATAATATTTTTTTTAAGTTTAATTTTGGCTATGTCTTTAAGAATAAATAAAATTAATTCCAAATTTTATCAAGTTTGTATTTCATTCACAAGATATTTAACTGGAGCAATTACGATTTTCTTATTAATTCCTGTTGGAGGTAATTTTAAATCGTGATTTGTTCTAAACGCTTTTTTATGTATTTTATTATTTTTATTGAAAATCTATTTCTTTGAAAATCACTTGAATTTTCTTAATCTGCTGAAGAAATTTTTATTTTAATTTTTTAAATTTGTATGAAATTCCTATATTAATCATAAATTCTTATTTTAATTAATCTTTATAAATATTAAATATTTAAAAGTAGCAATCTTAGAATTTATTAATTTTGAATTAAATTGAAACTTTAAATAAATGATAATTTATCTTTAGGATTTTTATACTTTTCATTTTTTATTAATTATAGAAATTCTTTTGATAATGATAAAATGTGAGAATTCAAAAATTATATTTTTCACCGATAGCATAGATTGTTGGAAAGGCTTGCATTTCATGTACAGCTTTTTATCAATAATTTTCAGTATAATCCTTTATATTTTCATATTACTTTTGATCCTCTTCTATTTTGATCCTTTTAATTCAAAAAAGACTTCTACAAAAATTGACACTAATGCAGACGTATTTCTTTTCATATTTAAAGTTATTTCAATAGTGCGTTATATTGCTTTGTCAAGTGATTGGATTTCAATAATTATTTTAGTAATAATTTCTCTTCTAAATCTGAAAAGGGCTTATGAAAACCCGACATATAACAATTATATTTTAGAATCAATAATTTCTATAAGAAATGCGTCTATTTTTTGGACATACTTTGTCTTATTAATATCAAAGATTTTGGAAACCTCAACTTTCAATGGACAAATTTTTTTACTTTTAATTGGTTATCCACTTATAATTATATTTTCAATAATTTATTATAAAAAAAAAACACAAAATTTTATGATAACAAATTCAAATTTCAATGATGCAAATGAAATTCTTGTTAAGTTAAAATATTTCAAATTGCTAATAGAATCATTTTTGTCTAAAAATAAAGGCTCTAAAAGCAGCAAATCAAATAATTTAAAAAAAAATGAAATTTTACTAAAAGGCTACATAACAATACATGAAGAAACTTGTGTAAATGAAGAATGTCCACTTAAAAAGTTTTTATCAAATCCTAATAATTTCAATATACAAAAAATGTCTTTATTACATTATATGAATATTATGTTTAATGAAGGTATTAAAAAATTTCCAAATAGCAAAATACTAATGATGAATTTCGTTCAGTTTAACTACGAGAAAAAATATAATTTGAATTCTGCAAAGACTTTTTTGATTAAATTGGAAAAATCACAAAATACTCTTACTGAAGATTTTATTATATATTGCATTAAACAGAATATTAATTCTTCAAATAATAAACTCAATAAAAGTTTCACAAATGATGATGAAATGACTAGGATAGAGGATACTACTGAGCATAAATTTAAAAAATGTAAAAAAGTTTTTGTGTTTTTCATAAAATTTAACGTATTTTCAATTTTTATAATAACTTGAAACTGATAAAAATAAAACTTTTGAAATCCAATTTTTTATATAAAATTAAAACATTCATTTATCTTAAATTTTTTAAAAATTGAATTTAAAAACATTTGTGTTATATTAATAAGAAGCCATATATTTATTAAGAATAACTTTGAATTTAAAAACTAATCTAATATTTAAAATTAAGAAAAATAAATTTTTTATAGTAAAACTTCTTATCGAAACCTCAACAAAATTATATGGAGAATTCTGGGGAGCATTATCAAATAATTTAACTGTCTCAAACAATTTAAATCTTAAAAAGCTATTCTTCGTAGGAAACAAATTAAATCAAATTTTAAATGAAATAAATCTTCTTTGGGAAAACGACTTGAAAATGAAAAAAATTGACATCGAAAATCAAAGTATTGTTCAATTATATGCTTACTTTTTACGTGAAATTTTAAAAAATAAAAAAAAATCTGAAGAAATTTCCAAAAAATTAAGTGAAGAACAACATTACGAAAATAAAAAAAATGAGGGAGATAGATTTGATCTTGAGAATCTTGATTTGATTCTTGAAAACCAAGACTTGATTATATACTCACGTACAAATGAAAAAGGAGAATGTCAAATTATACAATGTTCCAATTCTATAATATCTATGCTTGGTTATTCCAAAATTGAATTGATAGGAAAGAAAGTAGAATTTTTGATGCCCACTATTTATCAAGCAGAACATTACAAAATTTTAAGTGCTAAAATAAAAAACATTCGTAGTACTTATAACATGAATCGTGATATTTTCAAAAACACTGAAAAAAAACAATTCTTTATTTTACCTAAAAATAAAGTTGGATATATTGTTCCAATAAATTCAAGATTTACTATTTACAATGATGATGATTTTTCCAATACTTTTATTATAAAATCGAAATTCGAATTAAAAGATACCAAAAGTGTTTACGCCTATTATATCTTAGTTAAAGAAGACTTTAATATTGAAAGTATTTCAAGTTCCTGCCTTAATCTTAACTTGTCTATGGATATACTTAAAAAATACATGATTTCTCTGAATATTCTAATTAGAAACGAATTAAACGATGAAGTTAATTTTGCTGAGAGATTTACAGAATATGAAGAAGAACCCAAACGAATTGTTTGGATTTATCCTGATTTCCTTTATCCTAAAAATGAATATATGGAAATTAACACAAAAACAGATTTTGAAAAAGAAGAGCTTATTCAGAGCTCACAAAAAAAGGAATTTAATTTACTGATTACTCGAATAAAATTCAGAGAAGATGAAACTCTTGGATATTGCTTTCGCCTAACAAATTTAGAGCAAAGACGTCAAAATCAAGAAAATATTGATTTAAAAATTGTTTATAATCCAAACAGGCTTTTAATGTATGATATGGGAAGGCTTAATTACATGAGGACTGTTGTAGTAACTCAAAAAACAAAGAATCCTGAGCCTGTAATTTTTTATAACACTCCAGAAATTGAAATAAATAAAAATTCTCTACAAGAGCAAGATGACAAAATAAATAGCAAGAAAAATACCAAGAAAAAGCGAAAGCGAAATGATAGTTATTCTGATACTAGTAATGAAGAAGAAAAGAAACTTGCAGAAGAGAATATTATTACTAAAGAAAAATTACAGGAGTTGTCCACCAAAAATATGGAGGAAATTAAAAATTATATTAATAGTCTAGTTAATTTTGGAGATAATGTCTCTTATTTTAAACGGGACACAGAATTCAAAAATAGCTATGAGGATCATTATCACAAATTTGCTCTTATAAAGCACAATATGGATGAGTATATCAAAAAGCAAGCTAATAAAAAAGCTTTAAATATGGAGAGAAAGTCTGATAAATTAAAAAGCAATAATGAAGTAAATAATTTTGGTTACCAGGATCCTTACAACTCTTCGATGGACTTTGCTTCTGATGCAAGCTCAAGTCTGAATAATATTTTCAATGATAACTCTATAACGAATATTAAATATTTCTCGTTTATAATGTTTTTGTTATTATGTGCAATAATTTCTTTAGAATTTATAATAAGTATTGGAATTATTCAGAATTCAAATGATAGAATTTTTTATTCTGAAAAAGCATATAAAATTCTTAACTCAATATTATATACAAAATTTTTCCTGACAGAAGCAGTTTTGGCTCAAGATCCCAATTATATTAATATAGATAGAAATTTAAATGGAAGCAACAAGGAATATATTATAAACCAAATGGCTGAAATGAGCAATTATCATCAAACAATTTCTGAAACATATGCATTTTTTTCAAATGCAACTATTTCCTTTAGCAATGAGTATAATACTTTTTATTCTTCGACTCAGATAATGCAAAGAACTTTAAGTAATGGAATTCCTTCTAGCAATATAATTCCATTTTCTTCAGCTATAAGCACCGTAAAATAATTTCAAAATTATATAAATCAAAATTTTAATTTTTTTTTTCCTACTCTTTATAAATAAATTAGATCTTGAAGATTTTATCAAGTTTTATATATATTTTTAAGTGGCCCATAATGCGCTAACTAAATTAACTAGAAAATATTTAAAAATATTCTTTAATTTCAAAAAATATTTAATTTTATTTTAATTCTTATTTCAAACATATATAGGTTTCAACAACAATTTTCGATATTTCCAATGTAAATAATAATTGGGATGGATTTGTTATGACCCAAAGAAACACTTATGATTTAATGTTTAATCTATTAAATGATTATTTAACAACTTGGAGAGAGCTAACTTTTATAATAATAAGAGATGTTAAATCACATACTTCTGGAGATAACAAATTAGTTATAATCTTCGGCTGTTCATTTTTAATAAGTATTATTTCACTTATTTCCATAAAAAGACTCATTGGGAAATTTATAGATGATAGAGAGAAACCGATTGATTTATTTTTGACCATTAAAAAGCAAAAGTTTGAAGAATTAAAATTTTCTTCAGAGGCGTTTTTAAATAAGCTTTTAAATAAGTTTTTTGGAAATGAAGAATCAGAAGAAGAAATGTTATCTGACTCTGCAATTAAAATTAAACCTGATGAGATTAATATTGCAAAATGTTATTTAATTTTTTATATTCTTTTAAAATTTAATTTTATTTTCAATCATTTTAATTTTTTTAAATTTAATTTTAGTCAAATTGAAAAATGAATATAAACAATCCATTAGAACAAGTTCTGAATATGTTTTAATTTTTGTCAGGATATTAATATTTTTCTTAATATTCCAAGCCTATATGACATTCAAATACATTTACATAACAAATGGATTGAATGACATGGATCATTTTACAGATGTATTCAATACAACACAATACACTCAATCAGATATTATTTTATCAACAAATATTGCGAAGTATTTCAATAATTAATCAATTTTATAATTATATTTTATTAATTTAAAATATTTTTAGACAATATTTGTACAGCCCAAGCATCCCAATTTTTAATAAAACAGATACTGAATCAATTTTCCATCAAAGTCTAGTTGATATAAGTAATCTTCTTGATAATATGATCATGGTATAATAAAAACCGAATAAAAATTAATGTTTAATTAAATAATATTAATAAATTTAAAATTTTTAAATATTTAATGATTTAATTTTTTTAGATTACCTACACAAATATAGCTTACCTTGATAAAACTTATCTTGATAAATTTGTTTCCTATTTGAATAATGATATTTGTTTACTTGCAAAACCTATAATAACAGAAACTGATACTTGTGAAAATTTATTTTTAGGAACATTAAACTATGGCTTTAAAGCAGTAGTTGTCCGATATTTTGAATTATTGAGATATTTGGGAGTTGAATATAATGATTCTTCCAATATCCAAATTTTGAATTCTTCTGAATTTTATGAATTAAGTACATTACATAAAACTATTATTAATATTTTTTTAAAAAAAATTTATTAAAAAAATTTTTAGATATTATACTCAAAGATATAATAAGGGGATGGTTTAATGATGTTTTAACTGTGCAAATGACTTCTTTTACAGATTATTTAGGACAAATTAATTTAATTAACGTCTCCACCTACATAGTTTTAATTGTGTCAATTATTATTATTTACACATTAGTTTGGAAGAGTTTCGAAGAAAAATTAAAAGACTTAGTAATTTAAAAATAAAAAATAATTTAATAAATTTATAAATTTTTTAGTTGAAAACAAGTGTTGATTTGATAAATTTGATACCAGAGAGTTTCAAATATATAATTGTACAGAAAATTAATGAAGAGGAAGATAAAACGGACTAATTAATAATTTTAAATTTCTTTTTATGTTGATTATTAATAAATAATCTTGGAATTTATATCTTAAAATTTTATTTAATTTTAGTTTTAGATTTAGATTTTTCATTAAATTTCAATATTATTAGAAATTAAAAATTTTAATTTTTCTAAGATTAATTATAAATTATGTAAAATTATTTTTTCAAAAAAAGCTATTTATTGATTTTAGATAAATTCAGATAATATAAACATATAAATTTTTCAACTTATAATCCCGATTTAAAGACTTTTTAATTGCTTATCCGAATTTTTTTATTTAAAATTACAAAGTACACACTGAAAATTCTATTGATTATAATTTCATTAATTTCTAGATTGCGAAAAGTCTCAAGAATAATAAAAAATGAAATTTAATATTAATAATACATTTGGATGAAATTTTTATTTTGTCACTTCAGCTATTTTTTTATCAATTAAGATATAAATAATAATAATATTTTTAAAAATACCATTTTAATTTTAACAAAAAAGGATTTTTAAAAAGATATAATTTAAATATTTATTAAAAATTCATAAGCTTATTGGAAGATTA
>Ga0194116_10007360_pt1 | contig 11426 bp, 10 predicted proteins | sample TA2MahsurfametaG_4_FD_148617 | JGI IMG/M metagenome (GOLD analysis project Ga0194116, IMG submission 148617) | Freshwater microbial communities from Lake Tanganyika, Tanzania - TA2015008 Mahale S9 surface | ecosystem: Environmental > Aquatic > Freshwater > Lake | place: Tanzania: Lake... | reverse complement strand
CGGTGATGCCGTAGGCGTCGATGAACGCGCCGAACTCGGCGGTGCACTCCTCCACGGTGCCGACGAACCATCCCTGCGGGATCGACTCGACGGTGCGGTCGAACGCGGTGAGCCGGTCCTTCGTCTCGTTGAAGAAGCGCCCGTACACGCTCATGCGGTAGCGCTCGCCGTCCTTGATCGCCGCCCAGTCACGTTCGGGGTCGTCGGTGACGAGGCACGACCGGATGATCCCGACCCGGTAGTTCCCCGGGTCGCGTCCCGAGGCGACGAGGTCGGCCCGCCACGGGTCGAGGACGACCTCGCGGCTGCCCTGGGGCAGCAGGTGCGTGTCGAAGCGCGCGGCCCGGTGCGCCCCGCCCTCGCTCATCGCAGCGATCCACAGCGGCGGACCGCCGGGTTGCACCGGGGTCGGGGTGACGAGCAGGTCCTCGTACGTGTAGCGCTTGCCCCGGAACGTGAACCGCTCCCCCGACCAGGCGAGTCGCAGGATCTGCACGAGCTCCTCGGTGAGGGAGACCCGTCGGGACACGGGGATGCCGAAGCCAGCGAACTCGTGCGGCGCGTACCCCATGCCGAGGCCCAGCTCCATGCGCCCGCCCGAGATCAGGTCGAGCACGGCGACGTCCTCGGCGAGACGGATCGGGTGGTAGAAGGGCGCGAGCGCGATGTCGGTCGACAGCCGCACGTTGGTCGTTCGTGCGGCGATCGCACCGGCGATCGGTACGAAGCTCGGCAGGTGGCCGTCCTCGAGGAAGTGGTGCTCGGTGAACCAGATCTGGTCGTAGCCGAGCTGGTCGACGAACGTCGCCTGTTCGATCGTGCGGGCGTAGACGTCCTGGAGCGAGAGATCGCTGCCGGGCGGCGACCGGAAGTCGTAGACGACGCCGAAACGGAGCGAGGGTGCCATGGCTGCGACCCTAACGCCGGTCCTGCTGCGGTGTCGGGCGACTCGCTCTACGATCGACGGCGTGGAACCCGTGAAGTACGTCGAACGACTCGCCCACCGCTACGGCCAGCAGGGCTTCCCCCCCTACCAGTGGACGATCAACACCGAGGCGCCGCTCACCCCGCTCCGCCGCCCCCTCGCCGAGTGCCGGGTGGCGATGCTCACCTCCGGCGGCGTGTCCCGTTGCGCCGCCCCGTCGTGGGATCCCGATGCCCGCAACGACTTCCGCCTCGACGTCATCGATGCCGATGCGCCTGCAGACGACTTCCAGGTGCACGACAGCTACTACGAGACCGATTCGGCGGTCGAGGACATCAACTGCGTGTTCCCGATCGAACGTCTGCGTGAGTTCGCGGCGGAGGGCGTGATCGGTTCGGTCGCGGAGCGACAGTGGAGCGGCTTCATGGGCCGGATCTACAAGCGGCAGCACGTCCTCGAGGTCGCGGCACCGGCGTTCGCCGCCGAGCTCGGCCGGGACGAGGTCGACCTCGCACTGCTCGTCCCCGCTTGACCGCTCGACCACCAGACGGTCGGTCTGGTCGCACGGGTCGTCGAGGAGGCGGGCATCCCCACGGTGCTGCTCTCCACCGGTCTCGACCTCACCCAGCAGGTCCTGCCACCGAGGTCGCTGTTCGTCAACCATCCGATGGGTAACCCCTTCGGCCGCCCCGGCGACGGCGATCAGCAGCGTCGCATCCTGCGGGCCGTGCTCGGCCTCGCGGAGCGGGTCACGGTGCCGGGGACGATCGAGATGTGGCCCGAGCCGTGGGGTGAGGACTTCGATGACGTGATCGACCGGACGCTCGGCGCAATGGGTCCGTCGTGAGCGGTGCCACGGACGACCTCTCCACGTACCACAAGGACCACTGGGTCGAGATCGAGCCCGACCGGTTCGAACGCTACGACCAGCTCTTCCGGATCGACCCACGATTCGCCGAGCGCATGCTCGGCCCGGTCGGAGTGCAGCCCGGTGAGACCGTGGTCGACTTCGGCTGCGGTCCCGGGTACGTGGCGGTCGAGCTCGCTCGGCTCGGTGGCCCCGGAACGACCGTGCACGCCGTCGACGTGAACGCCGACTTCGTGGAGCGGGCGCGGGTCGTGGTGGGCGAGGCGCAGAAGGACGACGCCGTGACCGTTCACCACGTCGCGGACGAGCGACTTCCCTTCGCCGACGGCTCCGTCGACCGGGTCTATGCGAAGAACGTGCTCGAGTACGTCCCCGATCTCAGCGGCACGCTCGCCGAGCTGGTGCGGGTGCTGCGTCCCGGCGGGACGCTCGTCGCGTCGGACTCCGACTTCGGGTTCGTCGTCGTCGAGCCGCTGGACGTGTCCGAGGTGCGCGAGATCTTCGAGGCCGCGGCGCCGGCGTTCAAGGAGCCGAACGTGGGACGCAAGCTGCGCAACGCCTACCGGCGGGCCGGTCTCGTCGACGTGAAGGTCGACGTCGCCGTCACCCCGGACACGCGCGGAACGCTCCGGGGCGTGATCGAGAACATGCTCGGCTACGGCACGAAGTTCGGCCGCATGAGCGACGCACGGGCCGTAGAGCTCCGCGGGCGGCTCGACGCGGCGATCGCCGACGGCGACTTCTTCATGGCGCTCCCGCAGTGGTGGGTGCGGGGCAGCAAGGCCTGACCGCTCAGGCCGCTCAGGCCGCCCCGGTCGCGCGGCGGGAGGCGTAGGCCTCCTCGAGCAGCGGTCGCAGCACGTCGCGCACGGACACGACACCGGTCGCGCTCCCGTGCGGTTCGACGAGGACCACGTGGCGGACCTCCGCGTCCGCCATCAATTCGGCGACGGTGAGCACCGGGTCGTCCGGCGAGGCGGTGAGCACGACGCGGCTCATCACGTCGGTCACCCATTCGGCATCGGGGTGCCCGCCCTCGGCGACGGCGAGCAGGACGTCGCGTTCGGTGACGATGCCGATGTCGCCGTCCCGACGGCGCACGACGAGCGCACCGCCGTGGGCGTCGCGCATGCGAGCCGCCATCACCCGCAGGCTGTCCTCCGGACGCGCCCACACGACCGGTGTGGTTGCGACGGTTCGTACGGCGTCGTCGGGTGTGCTCATGCCCGCATCGTTCCCCGCCGTGCCGTTCCCCGGGCAGGGCACAACGGCCCGAACCCGGGGGTCTACCGACCCCGGAAGTTCGGTTCCCGCTTCTCCTGGAACGCCTTGACCGCCTCGATGTTGTCCTCGGTCCCGAAGCAGGCGATCTCCCGGCCGAGCGAGATCGGCATGATCGTCGCCGACACCTGCCGGAGCCACGTGTTGATCGCGACCTTCGACGCGGCGATCGCCACGGACGGGCCGGAGGCGAGGCGGGTGGCGATCTCGAGGGCCCGGGTGTCGAGCTCGTCGTCGGGCACGACGAAGTTGACGAGCCCGATGCGCTCGGCCTCGACCGCAGGGACACGATCGCCCGTCATGAGGAAGAACTTCGCCCGGTTCACCCCCACGAGGAACGGCCAGATGAGCTGTCCGCCGTCACCGGCGCCGATCCCCATCTTCACGTGGGTGTCGGCGAAGAACGCCGACTCGCCGGCCACCACGACGTCGCAGAGCAGTGCGATCGTCGCGCCGAGGCCCATCGCCGGGCCGCGGACGGCCGACACGATCGGCTTCTCGCACTCGAGCAGGTGGTCGACGATCCGGCGCGCCTCCTCCATGAGGCCGCCGCCTCGCGACCCCATCGGCTCGTCGGCCGCACCGCCGAAGTCGCCACCCGCGCAGAACGCCCGGCCTTCGCCGCGCAGCAACGCGGCACGGACGGTCGTGTCGTTCTGGATGTCACGCGGCAGGTTCGCGAGCTCGCGGTGCATCGCGGAGTTCACCGCGTTGAGGCGTTCGGGCCGGTTGAGCGTGCACACGGCGACGCCGTCGTCGCGCTTGTCGATGCGGATCGTTTCGTACGCAGCAGTATCGAGCATGGGCGCACCCTAGATCGGGCGGGTGGCGACGCTCACCGCTACCGTGCCGGCATGGCCGCACCGCTCGCCCTCGGGGTGTTCAACATCAACATGCACGTGTGCAGTGAACCGGAGGCGATCGCCCGGGTCGCCCGGGCCGCGGAGGACGCAGGGTTCGAGTCGCTCTGGACGGGGGAGCACGTCGTGCTGCCCGACCCGCAGGTCCCGCCGTCGCCGCTCCCGCCGCAGAGTCGCCTGCTCGACCCGGCCGTCGCGCTCACGTGGGCGGCGGCGCACACCTCCCGGGTGAAGCTCGGAACCGGCATCGTCATCCTCCCGCAGCGGAACCCGCTGGTGCTCGCCAAGGAACTGGCATCGGTGGACGTGCTGTCGGGTGGGCGGCTGCTCTTCGGCGTCGGGGTCGGCTACCTCGAGCCGGAGTTCGCCGCCCTCGGGGTGCCCTTCGACGACCGCGACGGCCGGACGCTCGACGCGTTGGCGGCGATGCGGGCCGTCTGGTCGAGCGACACCCCGTCGCACGACGGCCCCTACTGGCGCTTCTCCGGCGTGCAGGCGCAGCCACGGCCGGTGCAGCAGCCCGGCCCGCCGGTGGTCATGGGCGGGCACAGCGCGGCGGCACACCGTCGGGCGGTGACGACGTGTGAGGGCTGGTACGGCTTCGCGCTCGACGTCGATGGCACGGCCGAGCAGATCGCCGGTCTTCGCCGGGCGGCCGAACGGTACGAGCGTCCCGCCGAGCTCGGCCGGCTCGAGATCACGGTGACCCCCCGCGGGCGGGTGGATGCTGCGATGGTCGAGCGGTTCGCCGAGCTCGGCGTCGACCGGCTCGTGCTCACCCCTCGGGGCGACGACGTCGAAGGGTGGCTCGCCACGATCGAGGGCTGGGCGTCGACGCTGCTCTAGCGCCGGGCGGCGGTCAGTCGGGTCGGCGGGCGAGGCGGCGGAGGAGCGCCGCGGTCGACGCGTCGTGATGCCCGACGTCGGCGGTGCCGGTTCGGACGTCGTCGACGAGCCGGGCGGCGAGCACCTTGCCGAGCTCGACACCCCACTGGTCGAAGCTGTCGATGCCGAGCAGGTGACCCACCGCAGCAGTGCGGTGCTCGTAGTGGGCGAGGAGCTGGCCGAGCCGGAACGGTGAGAGCTCGTCGAGCAGGATCGTCGTCGAGGGCTGGTTCCCGGGGAACGTGCGGTGCGCGACGAGGTCGGCGTGAACGCCGTCGCCGGCGACCTCCTCGGCGGTGCGACCGAACGCGAGCGCTGCGGTCTGCGCGAGGGCGTTCGCGACGAGCTGTTCGTGGTGCTCGGCGAGACGGTGCCGGGCACGGGCGACGACGACGACGTCGAGCGGGACGAGGTGCGTGCCCTGGTGCAGGAGCTGGAAGTAGGCGTGCTGACCGTCGGTGCCGGTGCTGCCCCACACCACGGGTGCGGTCGTGGCGCCCACGGGGCGACCCCAGCGGTCGACCCGCTTGCCGTTCGACTCCATCTCGAGCTGCTGCAACCACCCCGGCAGCGACGCGAGGTCCTCCGCGTAGGGGACGACCGCCCAGGACGTCGCGCCGAGCAGGCTCGTGGTCCACACCCCGAGGAGCGCGGCGAGCAGCGGGGCGTTGCGGCGCAGCGGTGCGGTCCGGGCGTGGTGGTCCATCGCCCGCATCCCCGCGAGGAGGTCGTCGAAGCGTTCCGGGCCGATCGCGATCGCAGCGGCGAGCCCGACGGCGGAGGACAGCGAGAACCGTCCGCCGACCCAGTCCCAGAACCCGAAGGTGGCGTCGGCGGCCACGCCGAACGCGCCGGCGGCCCCCGGGGCCGCGGTGACGGCGACGAGATGACGGCCGGCGGCGTCCTCCCCGAGCCCGGCGGCGAGCCACGCCCGGGCGGACCGGGCGTTCGTCATCGTCTCGACGGTGGTGAACGTCTTCGACACCACGACGAGCAGGGTGGTCTCCGGGTCGCACCCGGCGAGTACCCCTGCGAGCGCGGCGCCGTCGACGTTGGAGACGAAGTGAACCCGAGGGGTGGTCGTCGGGTCGCCGAGTGCGCGGGCGACGAGCGCGGGCCCGAGGTCGGAACCGCCGATGCCGAGGTTGACCACGTCGGCGAAGGGGCGTCCGGTTCCCCCGCGGCGCACGCCGTCGCGGACCTCGGCGGCGAACGTGGTGATCGCGGCGCGCACGGCACGCACGGCGGGCACGACATCGACCCCGTCGACCTCGTAGCGATCCGCGGCATCGGCGCGCAGCGCCATGTGCAGAGCGGCGCGGTCCTCGGTGGTGTTCACGTGCGCGCCGGCGAACTGCGCCGCCAACCCGCCGACGAGGCCCGTCGCGTTGGCGAGCTGTTCGAGGAGGTCGATGGTGGCGGCCGTGACCCGTTGCTTGGAGAAGTCGACCACCAACCCGTCGGCGTCGACGGTGAGCCGATCGACCCGGTCGGGCTCGGTCGTGAACAGGTCGCGGAGGTGACGCGGCCGGACGGCGTCGGCGTGGGACCGCAGCGCCTGCCAGGCGGGCAGGTCGACGGTGCGGGGCGGTGGTGCGGCGTGCGGGTCGGTCACAGCGCCTCGGTCGCGGTCCGTGCGGCGAGGCGGCCCCAGCCCGCATCGTTACGGACCCGGCCGTCGGCCACGGCGATCTCGCCCCGCGTGATCACCGTCCGTGGCCAGCCGGTGACCTCCCACCCGTCGTAGGGCGACCATCCGGCGAGGGAGTGCATGGTGCTGCCGTCGATCCGGCGGGTCGCCGTGTCGTCCCAGATCACGAGGTCGGCATCGGCTCCGACGGCGATCGTGCCCTTGCGGGGGTAGAGGCCGAACAGCTTCGCCGGGTTCGTCGAGGTCACCTCCACGAACCGCGACATCGACATCCGGCCGGTGCGCACCCCGGCCCACCACAGCATCGGCAGCATCGTCTCGAGCTCCGCCATCCCGAGGCGCAACGACGTCGCGTCGAGCGACGGGTCGAGCTTGTCGGCGAGCGCCCAGGGGGCATGGTCGGTGGCGACGGTGGCCACCGTGCCCTGCCGGATCGCCGCCCAGAGCGCGTCGACGTCGGCGGGGTCGCGCAGCGGCGGCGCGCCGGCGTACTTCGCGCCGTCCTGCTCGTCGAAGCGTTCCCGGGTGAGGAACAGGTAGATCGGCCGGGTCTCGACGTGCACGGCGACGCCGCGGGCCTGACCAGCACGGCAGCGGTCGAGCGCCTCGGCGGAGGAGAGGTGCACGACGTAGACGGGACAGCCGGTGACCTCCCCCATGGTGACGGCCCGTTCGGTCGCCGAGCGTTCGGCGGCGACGGGGCGTGCCTCGGGGAAGTGGCGGGCGTCGGTGCGGCCCTCGGCGCGCAGCATCCCGCAACAGCACTCCATCACTGCGACGTCCTCGCAGTGCAGGAGCGCGAGCCCGCCCGCGGCGCCGACCCGTCGCATCGCCTCGAGGTACCCCTCCACGTTGTGGTCGAAGCGGCGGAACGACAGGAAGATCTTCACGCTCGGGTGGCCGTTGCGGACGAGCGACTCGAGCGCGTCGATCTCCTCGGGCACCGGGTTCATGAGCACCGGGTGCAGGAAGAAGTCGCACCGGCTCGTGGCCGATCCCAATGCGACGTCGCGGGCGATCGCGTCGGCGACCGACTCGCCGGAGCCCGGGTGGCACATGTTCCCGACCGTGGTGATGCCCCCGGCGAGCGCAGCGGCCGTCCCGGCGGGGAAGTCGTCGATCCAGCGCCAGGAGTGCGGCCCGGTGCCCGCCGGGGTGAGGTGTACGTGCCCGTCGACCCCGCCGGGCAGAACGAATCGCCCGGTCGCGTCGATCTCCGTCGCCGCGGTCATGGGCCCGCCAACCTGGGCGATCATGCCGTTCTCGACGCCGATGTCGGCGACCTGCACCGACCCTGCGGTCACGACCGTGCCACCGCGCACGACGAGGTCCATGGCGCCCTACGGTATCGGTCGCAGCTTCGGGGCGACGACGGCGTCGCCGCAATGGGGGAGGACGACATGGCAGGTGGACGCAACGCCGGACGGGTGATCGTCGTGACGGGTGCGGGTTCGGGCATCGGGGCGGCGGCGGTGGAGCGCCTCGTCGAGGAGGGAGCGTCGGTCGTCGCGGTCGACCTCACCGCCGACAGCCTGGCGTGGTGCGCGGGCGCCCCGGGCGCCGACCGGATCGCTACCGTCGTCGGCAGCGTGGCGGACGATTCGACGAACGCCGAGATGGTCGCGGTCGCCGTCGAGCGGTTCGGTGCGCTCCACGGTGCGTTCCTCAACGCCGGGATCGCCACGTTCGGGGTGATGCAGAGCGCGCCGATGGAAATGCTCGACCGGGCGCTCGAGGTGAACGTGCGGGGCGTCGCGCTCGGCATCAAGGCGGTGATCCCCGAACTGCGCAAGGTCGACGGCGGTGCGATCGTGGTGACGGGGTCGACGTCGGGGCTCGCCGCCGATCCGGGGAACTGGTCGTACAACGCGTCGAAGGCGGCGGTGATCAACCTCGCACGGGGTGCGGCGATCGACCTCGCCACGCTCGGGATCCGGGTGAACGCCGTGTGTCCGGGTCCGACCCGCACGAACATGACTAAGCCGATGCTCGACCGGGGCGGCGACAGCCAGGTGCGGCGCAGCGTCCCGATGGGCCGCTGGGGTGAACCGTCCGAACTCGCAGCGGCGGCGTCGTTCCTGCTGTCGAAGGATGCGAGCTTCATCACCGGGGTGGCGCTGCCGGTCGACGGTGGTCTCACGGCGGATAGCGGTGCGATCCCGCTCTACGGCGCCCGGCTCGTCGACCGGGAGGGCTGACCGTGCTCGAGGGGATCCGGATCCTCGACCTGACCCAGTACCTGTCGGGTCCGACGACCACGCTGCTGCTCGCCGGTCTCGGCGCGGACGTGATCAAGGTCGAGCCGGGTCCCCGCGGCGATGCCAGCCGCATGTTGCCGGTCACCTCGGGTGCCACGAGCTCGTACTTCGTACAACAGAACCGGGGGAAGCGCAGCGTCTGCGTCGACCTCGACCGGCCGGACGGCTGCGAGCTCGTCGCCGAGCTCGCCGGGCGGTGCGACGTGGTCGTGGAGAACTTCGGGCACGGTGTCCTCGAACGTCGCGGGCTCGACCACGCCTTGTTGCGGGCCCGCTTCCCCCGGTTGATCTACTGCTCCATCTCCGCGTTCGGTCGTACCGGCCCACTCCGTGAGCGGCCCGGGTTTGATCTGATCGCGCAGGCGTACGGCGGGGCGATCGCGATCACCGGCGAACCGGGGCACACCCCGATCGCCTCCGGCGTCCCGATGGGCGATTGCGGCGCGGGGACGCTCGCGTTCGGTGCGATCGGCCACGCGCTGTTCCACCGCGAGCGCACCGGCGAGGGCCAGTTCCTCGACATCTCGATGGTGGAGGCGATCTTCCACATGCACCCCTTCGCCGTGCAGGGCCCCTCCGTGACCGGTGGGAAGCTGCGGTTGCGACCGAGCGGCCGGCACTTCGGGGCCGTCCCGCCGGCCGGCACCTACAAGGGGCCCGAGGGGTACCTCGTGCTGCAGGTCCTCGACGCGCAGTGGCCCCGGCTGTGCGACGCGGTCGCAGCGACCGGTCACCACGACCTCGCCGCCGACGCACGCTTCACGACCTCGAAGGACCGGGCCGACCACCGCCACGAGCTCGTCGACCTGCTCGAGGGGTGGATGCAGACGTTCCCGACCGACGTCGACCTGCTCGCGTACCTCGACCGGTTCCGGTTGCCCGCCGCGCCGGTGATCGACCCTGCGGACGCGCATCTCGAGCCGCACTTCCGTGCACGGCGGGCGGTCGTCGAGGTGGAGGACGAAACGATGGGTACCGTGCGGGTCCCCGGGTTCCCGATCCACTCGAGCGCCGCCGCCGAGCGCACGGTCGAGCCGCCGGCGCCGCGCCTCGGCGAACACAACCGGGCGGTGCTGCAGGAGCTGCTCGGCTACGACGACGGACGCGTCGACGCGCTCGTCGCCGACGGAACGCTGCGCGGCGACGGCTGAACGACCCTGCGATCCGGCCGTGCTCGTAGGCCTGAACATGGACCGGCAGCTCCTGCTGTCGGGGTTGGTCGACTACGCGGCCCGGTTCCACGGCACGACGCCTGTCGTCTCCTGTGACAGCACCGGTGCGGTGCGGCGCACCGACTGGGCGTGGATCGGTGAACGGGCCCGCCGGTGCGCGACGGCGCTCGGTCACCTCGGGATCGTGGCCGGTGACCGGGTCGGCACGCTTGCCTGGAACGACCACCGGCACCTGACGGCGTACTACGGGATCACCGGTATCGGCGCCGTGCTCCACACGATCAACCCGCGGCTCTTCGACGACCAGCTTGCCTACGTCGTCGGCCACGCCGAGGACCGGATCGTCCTCTACGACCCGGCGTTCTCCGACACCGTCGACCGCCTCCGGCCGCGCTGTCCCGGGGTCGAGCACTGGATCGCCCTCGACCCGGGTTTCGACGCGCTGCTCGACGCGCACGCTCCGCTCGAGGTGTGGCCCGAGTTCGACGAACGCAGCGCCGCGGCGCTCTGCTACACGTCCGGCACGACCGGCAACCCCAAGGGCGTGCTCTACCACCACCGCGGGCTCGTGCTGCAGAGCTTCGCCGTGTGCACGGGCGACGGGCACGGGGTGTCGTCGCGTGAGACGGTGCTGCTCGTCGTGCCGATGTTCCACGTCAACGGGTGGGCGTTGCCGTTCGCCACGGCGCACTCGGGCGCCCGCCTCGTCCTGCCGGGGCCCGACGTCGGTCCGGAGGCGTTGCACCGGTGGATGACCGGGGAACGGGTCACGTTCTCGGCGGGCGTGCTGACGGTGTGGCTCGGGCTCGCGGAGCACCTCGAGCGGCACGGCCTCGACGTCCCCAGCTTGCAGCGGGTAGCGATCGGTGGGTCGGCGGCACCGGCCTCCCTCATCGAGACCCTGGAGGACCGCTACGGGGTCACGGTCAGCCACGTGTGGGGCATGACGGAGATGACGCTCGGTTCGTCGGGCATGCCCACCGCGGCCACCGTGGCGCGGCCCGTCGAGGAGCGTCGGGCCCGGCAGATGAAGGCGGGTCGCGTGCTCTACGGCGTTGAACTCGACGTGATCGACGACCACGGGCGATCCGTGCCCCACGACGGGACGAGTCGCGGTGAGCTCGTCGCCCGGGGTCCGTGGGTCGCGGGCCGCTACTACCTCGGCGAGGAGGGCGGGGGGACGAGCCACACCGACGGCGGCTGGCTGCGCACGGGCGACATCGCGACGATCGACCCCGAGGGGTACCTCGAGCTCGTCGACCGGGCGAAGGACGTCATCAAGAGCGGTGGCGAGTGGATCAGCTCCATCACACTCGAGAACGAGGCGGTCGGGTGTCCGGGCGTGAGCGAGGCGGCCGTGATCGGCCTCCCGCACCCGCGCTGGCAGGAACGGCCGTTGCTCGTGTGCGTCCGCGTGGCCGGCGCCTCCGTCACGGCCGAGGACGTGCTCGCCCACCTCGCCGCCCGGGTGGCGCGCTGGCGGCTCCCCGACGAGGTGGTCTTCGTCGACGAGCGCCCCCACACGG
>Ga0194116_10007359_pt1 | contig 11428 bp, 8 predicted proteins | sample TA2MahsurfametaG_4_FD_148617 | JGI IMG/M metagenome (GOLD analysis project Ga0194116, IMG submission 148617) | Freshwater microbial communities from Lake Tanganyika, Tanzania - TA2015008 Mahale S9 surface | ecosystem: Environmental > Aquatic > Freshwater > Lake | place: Tanzania: Lake Tanganyika... | reverse complement strand
CACCATTATGGGCTTCGTTAGTAAGGGTGTTTAATATCATTCCGGGTTCTGCACCTTGGATATATGCGCCATCACGCTTATTCACTTGCGGACTTAATTGAGCAAGTATCCGCAAGAATGGAATAGAAAGGTCAGATGAAGTAATTTCTTCAAACCCTGATCCTGCATCAGCTTCAAAACCTTCATATACTGCTATGGCGGTTTGTTCTTTCTGGACTGCTACCTGTGTACCTTTAACCATTTTACTTTCCTTTAATTTTTGCGCGTTTACCAATAAAAACTCCAAATAGGTCTGTAGGCATATCGCGACCTGCCTCCAATTGCTCCTTAACAAAAGCCTTGAGCGTCATTGGTTCTACCCATTCTTTTTGCGAAGTATTTAGCCCACGCTTACTTAAATCATTGATTAAGTTTTGCGCGGCCTTATCTTCGTCCCTACCGAAACTTACGGAAACTGTGTTTTTTATCAAGTCCCCGAAAGAATTATTACGTAACCAGTAAAATGCTTCTGCGGTACGTTCCTTTGGTATCGAAGCACCATAAAACATGACCGTAGAAACAATACTGCCATCAGTCATGCGTAACTCACGCAAGCCATGTTCTTCTAAAGCAGATGGTAAAAGGTCTTCTGCTATTTGACGTAGTTCCTCTTTTGCCTTTTTTAACTGCTCTTCTAAGTTTTCAACTGTACGTTCTAATGCCAGTTGCGTACGCACAAGATTCGCGACACCTTGCAAATCTTCTTCACGTACCTGACCTAGCGTCGTAGCCAATGTTTCAAAGTCATTCAATTATAGCCTCCTCTTTCTGGTAGAAGTTTATATTTATAGGCAAATAACGTTCTTCTAACCTATCCCATTTAAGCACTTTAAAACGACCATTATTGTTCATAGCAGCAAGTGCACATGCAATACCAATACAAACAGGGTCACCTGCTAAAATAAGATAGTCTTCATCTGTAAACCTACCTAACTTACGCTGCATTCTTCTAACGGTTGGCATCGCAGAAAGCGCCACTTGATCCTTTGCAGGAATAAGTATATCCAACTCGCCAAAAGCAACAGCGTCTGAAAGATCACGGTTTTTAACTTCTTGTGTGATATATACAGTCACGGCTTTCTCCCGCTGTTAGCCTTGTATTATGTGCCGCCATTTTTGCTTTGCCAAGCACTAAATTATCATACGAATATAATTTTATTATATAGGTGCTTTTTTAAAATGGATGGTACTAAAAATTATTTTAAGCCGATATACAATATCTCGCTATATCGATATATAAGTTCCGTTGGCGCAACTTGGTGGGGTTAGATAAAAAATATTTTTGTTTTTTGGTTTGTATATTATATATTGTTTTCATAGCCGATAGAAAGGGCAGTGTTTCATGTTGCGTTACAATTTTAAGCTGAAACCTTATCAGCATCAAATGGAAGCATTAGAACTTTCCTTCGATAAGGAAGAATATGCTTTGTTTTGTGAAATGGGTACAGGTAAATCAAAAATATTGATTGACACAATGTCGATGCTTTATGATAATGGTCGTATCCAAGGAGCCTTAATTATAGCTCCAAAGGGTGTGTACAAAAACTGGGAGCAAAACGAAATACCAACCCATATACCCGACCATGTATTACACGATATTATTGTATGGTCGCCTGCACAAACACAAAAGCAGTTTAAAGAGTTAGATAGGGCTTTTGCTATCGATGATGATAATCTTAAAATAGTTATTATGAACATAGAGGCGTTTAGTACCGATAAAGGTACCGCTTTCGCATTAAAATTTGCAAGGGCAAAACCTATCCTAATGGTTGTAGATGAAAGCACTACAATTAAAAACAGGTCTGCAAAACGGACAAAAAACGTAATCAAAGTTGGTGGAGTTTCTAAATACCGTAGGATTATGACAGGCTCGCCTATTACGCAAAGTCCTTTAGATTTGTTTAGCCAGTGTGATTTTTTAAGCCCACATTTGTTAGGGTTTCAATCTTATTGGGCTTTTCAAAACAGGTATGCGGTTACGGTAAAAAGGTCGGTAGGCACACATAGTTTTAATAAAATTACCGGATACCAAAACCTACCTGAACTGACTACGAACCTTGAAAAGTTCAGCTATCGTGTTCGTAAGGAAGATTGTTTAGATTTACCAGAAAAACTCTACCTTCAGCGTAGAGTAGAATTAACCGATAAACAAGCGAAAGTTTATGGTCAACTAAAAAGGCTTGCTGTAGCCGAACTCGAAAACGGTTTGGTAACTGCTCAAAATGTATTGACACAGTTATTGCGGTTACAACAGGTTTGCTCTGGCTTTGTAAAAAACGATGACGGAATAATTAGTACATTGCCGCATAACAAGATGAATGAGTTGCTAGATGTATTAGAAGAAACAGACGGCAAAGCAATCATTTGGGCAACTTTTATTAATGATATTTTAGCTATAGAAAAAGAACTTAAAAAGGTTTATGGTGAACAAAGTGTAAGAACATATTACGGCGAAACAGAAGTAAACCAGCGACAACAAACTGTACGTGATTTTCAAAATTTAAATGGTCCTGTACGGTTTTTCGTAGGGCAGCCGCGTACAGGCGGATACGGCCTTACTTTAACTGCCGCAAAAACTGTAATCTATTACAGTAATAACTACGACCTTGAAATAAGGTTGCAAAGCGAAGACCGCGCCCATCGTATTGGGCAGAAAAATAAAGTAACATACGTAGACATAGTTACTGAAAACACTGTAGATGAAAAAATATTAAAAGCCCTGCGTAACAAAATCAATATCGCAACGCAGGTATTGGCTGAAGGATATAAAGAATGGCTTATTTAGCCAACCATTTTGAAAGCTGTTTCTTTTACTTCGGCAACACGCTTGTTCCAACCCCTGCCGAACGTGCCCCACGTTGGCAATGATTGAAGAAATGCTAACCGTTTTTCACATATAGAAGTAGCAAGTTCACGTGGATGATGTTGTGCTACTGCGGCTAAGGTTGCGGGTCCGATAGCGCCATCTTGAGCAACATCACAAGCGGCTTGAAGAAACTTGGCGGCGCGACCAACGCCACTATTAACAGCAAAATCAAATACAGAATAGTCAACACCTGTCGGTAGATCATCTCCACGGACACGGTCCCAGTAATTCTTTTTGTATAACGGCGCGACATCGGTAGGCCCTAACGCGCGCATTGCAGCCTCATCTACTGGTTTGCCGATCCATTCTTCCCAAACTTTTTTGGTAACGCCGAGGTTAGTCATGCCTCCTGGATCTTTTGGATGGTTAACAAAACCGCCTTCGTGTTTAAGCACTAGGGCTAGGCATTGCTCAAAATTATCTTTCATCACTGTCCACGATCGCTGATGGCTCCCCCTAATTCATCATTAGGAAATAACTTTTTATAGTTAGTGCCGGTTGCACTGCCGTTTGCAGGAGGCAAAACATTGGGTGGTGGTTGATTAAACGAGTTACTTGGGCTAGGGTCAGAGTCAAGAAAGTCAACAGTAATATTTTTTTGTACCTTTGGCGGTACTTCAGGTGTCACAGATGCCGCAGGTGGTGCAGGTGGTGCACCACCTGCACCACTATCTTTTTTCACAGGCACAAAACGACCGTTGTCATCCAGTGTATATTCAATCATTGGTGATTCTTCTACGGGGAATAACGAAGGCACCCCTACGCTAAACAACGCGCTACGTAACCGCAGTTCAGTCGGCCTTGGTGCCCCGCCAGAAGGCAGAGTTTCTGTAGCAAGATCTTTTATAAATTCCATATCGCCGTCCATCGCTTTTTTGTGCATAGCATCAAAAGCACTTTGTTGACGTGTTGAAATAAATCGTGTTGCCAAGGTAGCCCCGAGAAACATAGGGCTTTGCTTACTTTGTATCATAGCACGATAATATGCTGCTACAGTCGGTATACGAGTACCAATGTATTTTTCAGCCCTTTTTAAAAAACTATCGTAATCGGTACCGCTACCTTCTTTATTTCTTTCAGCAAACCTTATACGATGTAGTAGATCGTTCACCATAGTGTATTTATCAAATTCTTCTGGTGACATAATCCGTTTTAACGACGCAGCATTATTTACTACAGCATCAGCAAAAGCATCTGGACCATCTTCCATCGTTGAAAAAACACGGTCTAATGTTGCCTTACGGAAAGCCGCAGTTAACCCTTCATCACCCATGTCGACAATTTGTTTGTACGTTTTTCCAAGTTCGTTTGGATTTTTCAACATATTGTCGATAACTTCACTTGCGCTTAATGCGCCAGTATCACTGTTTTTATAAGCAAGCAGTTTACTGATTTGGTCAGCTTTGATTTGCTTTTCACGCGCCGCAAGATTTGCCTGCCTAGAAGCAAGTGCTTGTATAGTTGAAGTGTTGTTACTTAAAGAATCAAATAAATTTAATTCCTTTAAAACAATTTCATTATCACGCAAAAATTTTGAATATTTCGTAGGGTTGAGTTGATTTTTTTCATAATCAAATGCTTTATCATAAATTAAATCTGTTACAGCATTTCTTAAATCTGTAATTCCTTCATTATTTTGGTTTAATTTTAAAAGTTGAATGTAGTTTACAACGTTTTGAGGATCTTTAGTTCCCTCACGTAAAATTCCAGAAGCAACATTTTCTCCATTTAAAACGTAAATAGGATTTTCTTTAGATCCACGATTTTTGGTTATCTTTTGAACAATTCCTTCTTGATATGGTATTTCGTATTCGTTTTTCCACCGAACACGCCAATTTCGATAACCTGTGCCAAAGGCTTGGTCAGCCCATTGGTCTAATTGTTCTTTAGCTGTTTTTAATGTAGTATTAAAACTATCGTTTGAAGATTGAAAACTATCTCCAATAGCGTTACGAGCAGCTCTATAGTCATCAAAACTCATTTCTGAACTAGGGCTGTTAATTAACCTTAGCAAAGAATCAGGAATTAAATCTTTTGCTGCTTTTGTAAATTTTTCATCTAGTATAGATTGAAGTTTAAGTTTTAAAGAAGAAAAGTCTTTTGCACCCATGTTATCTAAACCAAGTTCTTTTTCTAGATTTAAAAGTTCTTCTCTTTTAGCGGTTTTATCAGCTACAAGTGTTCCTACTATTTTGTTTCCAAGATCAATTTTACCTTCTTTTGAAAGTCCCGGAAACCGTTGTGCAAGGTCGATTAATTCTTCGTCAAGAGCTTCTTGCTCGGAAACCAACCCTTCTGCTCGAGTACGTTGAGTTTTTTCAATTGCAGCCATAAAGTCTTCTACTGCTGAAGGAGCCTTATTAGTGCCGCCCTTAACAACAATAGGAACATCTTCTGGGCCAACTAACATTTTACGAGCAAAGTCATACGCTTTTTGAATGTTACTTTGTATTCTATTAACATTATCACGAGCTTCTTGACCCTTTGCTCCTTTTTGGAGTACACTTTGTGTAATACCTAAAGGAGTATCTAAAAACTGCTCAGCAGCTGAAAGTTTTGGTCTAGCAATGCCAAGATCATCCATAGCTTTTAAAATTTCAACAGTACGTTGAAAATCACCAGTTTCTTCAGCGTTTTTAAGTGCTTGTTGAAATATCGGTTGTAACTGAGCACGAACAGCTTGTTGTGCACCTTGGTCAGTATAGTTGTCAGCGTATATTTTGTTTACGCCTTTACGGATTAAGGCCCCAATAAGTGGAATACCAGTAATACCACTTACGCCTAACTCTGCAGCATAACGGGCAACGGCTTTTGGACTTTCAACTATCGCGGCAGCGGGTACCCCTGCTAAAAGTCCAAGAATACCAGTATTAATAGGTTCATCTGTAGAAGTTCTTAAAGGAGTATATTGGATTTCAGCTTGAGATGCGCCTGCGCCTATAGCACTACCGACAACTTCACTTGCAACAAAACGACCCGGATTTTTTTGAAAGGCGTTTAAAATATCTACAAGTATTTTTTGTGTGGTGTTTCCAAGCGAAGGATTTTCTAACGCACGTTGTTGAATAAGCTTTTTTTGCACCGTCGAATACGGTGCGCCTTTAGAAACAAGTTTTGTTGTATCATAAAGAGGTTTTATAACTTCAAAAACAGGTTCAGCTGTTTTTGCTAAACCCTTAGTTGCACCGACTATTGGTACTGCTATTGCCGCCCCAGTACCTGCAGCATCAGCTATCGTTTCTGCTGGTGTAGAAGGAAGTATTTCTGTTCCAGGAACACCTACATTTAAAAACCCAAGAATTTTTTCTTTCTGCTCAAAATTAACAGCGTTAAAGGTACGTTCTAAAAAATCTCTATTTTGTGCAGGATCAACAGGTGCTTTTAAAATTCCTTCAGATTCCATTCCACGAATAGCTGCATTGATTGCAGCATCAGGCAAATACAAAACAGCTTTATTGAATGCACCTAAAAAAGCGCGTTGCAACCCAAGGTCGCCTTCGTTTTTACGACCGACGAAAGTAAGTTTGGCTGCTTCATCACGATTATCTAAATCTTCTAATTGGTTGAGAATATTAAATTCTTCTCTAGTTTTAGGTGCATCTGGCACACCCGTGTAGTCTAATGAAAGACCACCGCCAATATCTATAAAATTAGGTTCAACGGGTTTGAGTGCAGCGCTGTAAGGATTTGCCATAAAAATTTCCTGTATTATCGACTCACTTTATTTTTGTTTAAAATCAGGTTTAGGTTCATTTAGTTGAATTCGAAGTACCCGCCCCTTGGCATCTTTGAAAAACTTTCTTCTTAAATCATCACCAAATCCTTCAGCGTTTAAGGCTTGTACATAAGGCAAAAATTTTGGCGTAAATGGATCTCTCACCGTTCCTTGAGGAACCTGTTGTAGCAATAAAGCAGGTTTATCGGTTAAACGAGAACGTGCTAATGACAGATTATTTTTTGAATGACGAATAATTTCAGCAAGTCTAGCTGTAACTGATGCAGGACTTACAAACCATTCTTGTACAGAAGGTGCTATTGATCTGATTCTGTTTTGTTCGTCTACAGAAATACGTTCGTCATTTACAGCCAACGCTGTGATCATTTTATTTGTCATTAATTCTAGCAGCGCTCTATTTTTTTCATCAGCCACGAATGCCCAATCGTTTCCATAAATAAGTGGATCAATTCCATTGGTAATGATAGATCTTAGTTTTGCTGCAATACCGACAGAGTTGGCTGCACCTGCGTTAATAACATCATCTAAAGCAGCTAAAAATTCTTCATAAGCTATAATATTACGTTCGGTTTCACGTGCTGTTGTTGGATCTAAATCAAAACTTTTAATAGAACTTGCAGGTTGTACGCTTAATATATGAAGTTCTGCACCTCTACCAGTGATTTCGCCAATGGCAGGATTACGATTTTTTAAATCATTTTCTTTATCTCGAAGTGCGCTTACAACTGTACCATCCAATGGTTTTGTTAAAAACTTGCTTGTTGGATTATTTTGAACAACATCTGGTACAGCAGTGCCTTGTGCAGCAGCATCTTGTGCAGCATCTGGTACAGCATCTGGTACAGCAGCATCTTGTGCAGCATCTGGTACAGCATCTGGTACAGCAGCATCAGCAGGTGACGGTCTCTTCAATTGATCACCTGTATAAACATCAGCAATTTCGGATAGATTTTGAATTTTACCCGCACGATCTACGATAACCGTTTTACCAGCAAACGGACCATTGGTAATCGTGTAGGCAGTGCTACCATTAGGCAATATTTCTGTTTTAAACATTTCTGTTTGATCAGAAATAATAGCATTTTGAGGCATCGGCACTTTTTCGCCATTCTCTTCAACCAACATAAACGGCGTACCGTTTCTATCCGTTTGATATTGAATAGGCCGCAATCCAGTAAAATGGGTAGTATCCGGTATGAATGCTTTTTTAGGAGCATCAAACTTAGGCGTAAATACCGAAGCAACCTGTGCATCAAATTTCAATGAACCAGCAGGCAACGAACTATTGTTAAATATATTACGCCATTCAACAGTACCTTCAGGTGTCACCGTTTGTTTATACTCTCCAAGGATAGTAAACCCTTTACTTGGCGAACCCATATCATTTGGTTTTATAAACGTAACAGATTCTTCTTTCATAAAATGATTTATAAGGTTAGTTGCTATTTTTTTATTTTCCGCCTCAATATCAAGACCTTTGAGTTCTTTTTGAGAAGCTCTGTCTAACGCTTTTTGAAAATTATCGTTAGCCCTCTCATCTAGTTTTGACTGCTCATCATAAATACGCTTAATATTGTCGCGAATCATTTCATAGTTTTGTTCTGCTTCGATTTCCGCAAGTCTTTTCTTTTCAGCCAATACTGCAGCAATTCTTGATTCTTCTTGATTAATTGCTGCACCCAAAATACTCATCTTAGCTTGTTTAGCCGTTTCTTTTTCTTTAGTCATTTGGTCTAAAGCACTCAACGCAACTTGACGTTGCAGCAATCTATTTTTTTCTTCACCTTCAGCAGACGTTTCCGTAAACGCTTGTGCAGCAGGTGCAAGACCCGCCGCCAAACTACCTGCTTTTGAAATAGCTGCTCCTGCACGCGCTAATGCTGTATTGAAAGCAACTTCATTGTCCAATGGGCCAAGGATATTTGCACGTTCCGCAATTAACTCTTGCATAGAACGTTGTTTATCCATCAACGGTGCATACAAATTCTCTAATGCACGGAAAAAGGTCTGTACATTTTGGGGATCAAATTTAGCTGGATCATATACCGAAGGGGTTCCCTTTACAACAGGCCCACCCTCTGCAAAATAAGCGGTAATCCCTGTTCCTTTAGAGGAAACAGGTTGCCTACGAAACATCGGACGATTTAAAACTGACATAATTTAACCTATCAAGTTGTACCGTAACCGCCCCACCAATTCACTTGTGGCCTGTTAGCTTGATTCAATGCACCGTATGTGCTCAACGTACCGCCTGTAAATTGCGATGCCAGTGAAGGCTGCTGCCCATAAGTTTGTCCAACAATTGTTTGCCCGCTTGGTGCGCCACGATAAATATCGCTCGCAAACTGAATACGTTGGAACGGCTCATATTGTTTTTGCAATGCCAAACTACGTTGCGCATCAAATTTCGCTTGGTCAGCAGCTTGCCTTTGTGCCCCGAGGTTAAACAATTGGCTAACGTCGCCTTGTTGCAACGCTTGCACTTGCCCACCAAGGTTAGCAATTCCGCCTGCTGCATTAAGTGTGCTGATGCCTGCTTGTTGTTGCCGACGTTGTTGATTTTCAAAATCAACTTGAGCGGCAGCTTGTGCTTGTTGGAAATTTCTTGAATAATCTTCAAATATTCTTGCAGCTTGTACGTCAGCAAGATTACGCGAAAGTTCAGCCGCTTGTACCCCTTGTCGGCTACCACCAAACGCGCCAGACCGCACAGCATTTAAATTTTGTTGCTGTTTAGCAATTTGTGCTTGCCGTTGCAATTCAGCTAAGGCGTTTTGCGTAACTTGCGTTTGATATGGGTTCATATAAGCAGAAGCAGATAATGGATTATATGCCTGTGCCCCACCTGCTAAAGAAGAAATGCCTGTACCATACGCCTGTGAAGCCGATTGAATAAATGGTTGATACGAACCCACACCTTGTTGCGCAACATTAAATGCGCTCTGTTGCATAGGATCAAAACCTGCAAACTGATATCCAGGGATATCGACAGGTGTTTCAGCACGCTTTTTAGCAATGTCCAATAACCCTTCAAAAAAGGCTTGGATTTTAGGGTCTAAAACAGTTTGTTGTTGTGATAAAGTGGTATCAGCCATTGATCACCTACGCTAATTTTTCAAAATGATGCATTAGCTCATACATCTTTGCTGCACCTGCTCTACGGTCACCATCACCTGCACCACGCACAGCTTTAGCTGTCATTACAAATTCACCATCACTTAAACGTGCAGGGATACTATCGCTTGTACCTGTTCCAGGACCATTGATAGCCCCACCTGCTTTTACACGCATCGAACCAATACCGAAGTTTGAAGGAGCAAACATGTATTTGTTTGGATTTTCAGCAATTAATTGGTCTGAAGTTTTTTCGTAACCAAGGGGTTTAGGTTGGTCGGGTCGGTCTAACAGGCTCAATGCACTAATGCCTGCAGCAACCATAAAAGGATTATCTTTTACAAAGTTGCCAATAGAACCGAACATTCCTTCGCCACCGCTAAGTTTTTTGAAATCGGCAATATTTTTATGCGATTCCAGTATCGCTCTTTGTTGTTGAACAGACATATTTGCAAATTGTTGCTCTGTAATGTTTGATAAGTTGGCAACGGCCGTTGATGCAGTAGGCGCTCCCGTCGGTGCATTCGTAGGCGAGGATGCAATAGGTACCACTGTAGTTGGCTCTATTTGCCCAAACTTGAACAATGAACCGACGCCTTTTTCACCAGCACCTTTCATAACAGCAGAGCCTAGTGAAGGGCCGCCTTTTGCACCATAGCCGCCGTATTGCGCGGCTTGTGTATATCCAGCACCGTAACCGAAACCACCCGCTACAACACCATTGATAAGGGCCTGTTTTGTATTATAGCCTGCAAGTTTTGATGCTGCAAAACTACCGATAGCAGGCCCAATAAATGAAGCTGCTGCTGTACCAACCAGCGGAGCAATCGGCAAAAATGAACCTGCAATAGCACCAACAATCGGCGCGGCTACCTTAAACACATCACCTAAATTAAAATATTCAGGCAACCCTGTATTAGGATTACGTGTTTCCATACCACCACGTGCACGCAACATTGCAGCTTCTTGCGGGTTGATATGCGCCAACATAGTATCGCCAAAGCGCCCACCCGTTGTAGTATCAACAATGCCGCCCATCGCCATACCTGTCGGCGTATTTGGCATAGGTGCAGGGCTGGAGGCTGCAACTTTAAACACTTCTTTCAATGCATCAAACAAGGCGGGGTTGTATGTTTGCGGCAAATCACCCTCTTTAACTATGCCTTGGTTGACAAGTTCTTGTACAGTTTGCGCGTAATTATCAGCGTTCTGTTGAATTAAATCAATAACCTGTACAAATTTTTGCAATTGCTCAGGTGGCAATGTCGCAAGTTGCGCTACAAGCGCACGAAAAGCCTCAACAATATCAGGTGGAAGCGTAGCCTCAACCTGTTGGGCTATTGCTTCTAAACTACTCGGGGTAGCCATAGAAGGTTGTTCATTGGCAGCGGGCATAGGCATAGACGGTTGTTCATTGGCGACGGACATAGGCATAGGGGCCATGCTTGCAATGCCTGTTTGAGCTTCTTGGGGCATTGCCATACCGCCCTCTGCAAACCGCATAGGCCGTGTGGCATACTGTGGTTGAAGTGCCTGAATACCGTACATTTTTCACCTTTAACAATTTTTAGAACAATACAGTTTTGCCCCTAATTTTACAAGTCTCAAACAAGGGTGACGGAAACCGTTCCGACATGAGTTGTTCCGCCAACACCTCCAACATATGCTTTGTT
>Ga0194116_10007354_pt1 | contig 11432 bp, 8 predicted proteins | sample TA2MahsurfametaG_4_FD_148617 | JGI IMG/M metagenome (GOLD analysis project Ga0194116, IMG submission 148617) | Freshwater microbial communities from Lake Tanganyika, Tanzania - TA2015008 Mahale S9 surface | ecosystem: Environmental > Aquatic > Freshwater > Lake | place: Tanzania: Lake Tanganyika... | reverse complement strand
GATATTTTGAGTTTTGGTCAAAAAATTCAAAGAAGTTTTTTAAGATCAATTGCAAATCAAGGCTTTTTTCAAACTATAACGTATTCTTTTACAGATTCTAAAGTTGATACTATTTTTAAAGATGAAAATAAAAATCTCTATCTTAAAAATCCTATTTCGAGCGATCAGAACTATTTAAGATCTTCGATATTTTCTAATCTTTTTTCTCATTTAAGAAATAATATAAATAGAAATTTTTATAATCAAAAAATATTTGAATGTGGGCCAGTTTTTTCTTCTAATAAACCTGGAGATCAACATTTGATCCTAGCAGGAATTCAATCTGGAAAATTAAATGAGAAGAGTTGGATTGATAAGGATAAAGAAGTAAGCTTTTACGATATAAAAAATTATGTATTCAAAGCATTAATTGAAAATAACTTTTTAGAAAAAGATTTATCAATAAATCAAACAGAGGATACTTTTTATCATCCATCTAAATCTTGCAAATTGAGCTATAGTTCAAATAATTTTCTGATAGCTTCATTTGGAGAATTTAGTCCAAAGATTTTAAAAGATTTAGATATAAAAATTAGTCCAGTTTTTGGATTTGAGTTATTTTTAAATAACATTGAAAGTATTCTTCAAAAAAATAAATTAAAAAATAAATTTGAAATTTCTAATTTCCAGAAAGTAGAAAGAGATTTTTCTTTTATTATTGATAAAGAAATTGAAGTTGGAAATATTATTTTTGAATTAAAAAAATTAAATGAAGATATAATAAAAAAAATTAATGTTTTTGATATTTTTGAGGGAGAAAACGTAGAAAAAAGTAAAAAATCTGTAGCCCTGAACTTTGAATTCCAATCTAATGAAAAAACATTAGCTGAAAAAGAAATTGATGAAATAAGTAAAAAAATAATTAATACTTTAGAGGGATCTTTTAAAGCTACTTTAAGATCTTAAATGATACCTATAGAAAATATAAGAAATTTTGCAATAATTGCCCATATTGATCACGGGAAGTCTACTTTTGCAGATAGATTAATTCAAAAATGTGGAGGCTTAACAGATAGGGAGATGGTTAATCAGGTTTTAGATTCAATGGAGATAGAAAGAGAAAGAGGTATTACGATTAAAGCCCAAACGGTAAGATTAAATTATAAATCAAAAAAAAATAATGAAGATTATATTTTAAATATTATAGATACGCCTGGTCATGTTGATTTTAGCTACGAAGTGAATAGGTCTCTTGCTTCTTGTGAGGGTTCTCTTTTAATTGTAGATAGTAGTCAAGGTGTTGAGGCTCAAACTCTTGCTAACGTTTATCAAGCAATCGATAATAAGCACGAGATAATAGTTGTTCTTAATAAAATTGATTTACCAGCATCAGATGTAGATAGAGTTAAAAAACAAATAGAAGATGTCATAGGTTTAGATACATCAAAAGCTTTAAACGCCTCTGGAAAAACAGGGGAAGGTGTTGAAGAGATTTTAGAGTCTATAATTGAAAGGTTACCTTCACCAAATGGACAAAGAAATGAAAAGTTAAAGGCTTTGTTAATTGATAGTTGGTATGACAGTTATTTAGGAGTTGTAATTCTAGTTCGAGTTATTGACGGAGAAATAAAAAAGGGCATGAACATTTTAATGATGTCTTCTAATAAAAAACACGAAGTTGAAAAAGTTGGAATTTTTACACCAAAGGCTAAAGACAAAGATTTAATAGGTCCTGGTGAAATAGGATTTATTGTCACTGGAATTAAAGAATTATCTGAGACAAAAATTGGAGATACTATTACCGACTACCAAAAACCTATATCAAACCCACTTCCAGGATTTAAACCAAGTAAGCCAGTTGTGTTTTGTGGACTATTTCCAATGGATAGCAATGATTTTAACTCCCTACGAGATAGTCTTGCAAAGCTCAGATTAAATGACTCAAGTTTTATTTATGAGCCTGAAAACTCAGCAGCACTTGGTCTTGGATTTAGATGTGGATTTTTAGGGCTTCTTCATCTTGAAATTATCGTTCAACGACTTGAGCGTGAGTATGACCTTAATCTTATAACAACTACTCCTGGCGTTGTTTATAAAATAAAAAAAAACGATGGTGTAGAAATAGATCTTCAAAATCCTGCAAACATGCCAGAACCTAATTATATAAAATCAATTGAAGAGCCATGGATTAAGGCAACCATAATTTCTCCGGATGAATACTTAGGAAGCATTTTAAAACTTTGTGAAGAAAAAAGAGGAATTCAAAAAAATTTAAGTTATTCAGGAAACAGAGCTGTTTTAAGTTATGAACTTCCGCTTAATGAAGTTGTTTTTGATTTTTATGATCGTATAAAATCAATTTCAAGTGGCTATGCTAGCTTTGATTACGAAATTTCAGATTATAGAGAAGGCGATTTAATAAAGTTAAGTATATTAGTAAATGAACAGCCAGTAGATGCATTGTCGATGATAATACATAAAGATTTTGCAATGAAGCAGGGTAGATTGATATGTGAAAGATTAAAAGAACTTATACCGAAACATCAGTTTCAAATTCCAATTCAGGCTGCAATAGGTGGAAAAATTGTAGCAAGAGAGACAATTTCTGGTTACAGAAAAGATGTTCTCACAAGAATTCACGGCGGAGGCGCAAGAGATAGAAAGAAAAAACTTTTAGAAAAACAAAAAAAAGGAAAAGCAAGAATGAGGCAATTCGGTAGCGTTGATATTCCTCAAGAGGCTTTTATAGAAGTTTTAAAAATTAATAAGGGAGATTAATTAAATGAAAATTTATGATTGTTTCAGTTACTATGATGAAGATTTATTATTAGATTTAAGATTAAATATACTAAATGATTATGTAGACTATTTTGTAATTTTAGAAGCTGGAGAGGATCATCAAGGAAATATAAAAAAAAAAAAATTTTGTCTAGAAAAATTTAAAAAGTTTAAACATAAAATAAAATATTTTTTTTTAGAAAAAATTATAATAGATAAAAAAATAAATTTACCTAAAAATTGGGATTTCGGTCACTTAAGAGATCAATCTCAAAGAAATTATATTCAACAATGTATAAGCGAAGCATCTAATGATGATTTAATAATAATATCTGATTTAGATGAAATACCAAATCCAGAGGCTATAAAAAAATTTGATCAAAAGTATAAGTATGCATTTTTTAAGCAAAAATTTTTTTATTATAAATTTAATTTACTTAATTTGACTCAACCTAATTGGTTTGGATCTCGAATTTGTCAAAAAAAATACTTAAAATCTCCACAATGGTTAAGAAATATTAAAATTGAAAAAAAAGGTATAAAAAAATTTTTCCGAAAATTTTTTTCTACAATAAATATATTAGAAAATGGAGGCTGGCATTTTTCATATTTAAAAGATCCAAAAGAAATTTTAAAAAAAATTAAATCTTTTGCTCATGGGGAGCCAAATATGGAAAATTTAAATGAAAAAGAAATTGCTGAAAAAATTATTAACCAAAAGGATTTATTTGATAGAAATCTCATCTTTAGAAAGGTTGAACTTGATCTGACCTTTCCAGTTTATTTATTACAAAATAAACATCAATATAATGACTGGATTATTTAGTTAAAATTTATATTAGGTAGACTTAAGATTTCTTGTAACAAATTTAGATTTATTCTACCAAATATGGATTGTTGACCAAGTGTTTAAGGCGCTCATGTGGAAACCTGCAAGATTAGGCACAAACTGTTACTACCCCGCAAGATTTTTTAGTTACATCTAAAGTGAGAGAATTAATTTTAATTTTATATCTTAATAACGTTATTTTAATAAAATAGATATTAAGTGAATTTAAAAAATATTAAAATTTTTAATGGTGTCATTTCAGATAAAATTAAAAAATATATTCTCGATTATAGCAATGGTGTAGGGTCGGCATCGATTACCAGAAATTTTAGAGGAAAATAAAAATTGAAAGTTAGTTCTACAACTATTGATATATTATTAAAGAATTATGAGTTAAAAAAAATTAATTTTATAAAAATGGATATAGAGAGATGCGAATTCTTAGCTTTAAAAGGAGCAACTAAAACAATTTAAAGGTTTAAACCCTCCATTTGTTTAGAATGTGATGTAAAAAATTTCCAGAGAATTTTTAGTTTTTTAAAAAGATTTTCTTATAAAGCTTATTTATTTAATAGTAATAAATTATTAAAAATTGATAAAATAACTGAAAATCAAAGTAATATTTTTTTTATAAACAAAAATAAAATAATTACAGGCACCAGAAGAAAGCCCAAAGGCTCCGAAAACTAGAAACTACAGCTCTCGGTAGTCAACACCTTCTATTATTTGTAAATGGTTTATGAAAATGTTGGTGGGAATACTGTCGTACAATAGACATGATTCAGTAATTGTGTTTCAATATTTTCTAGATAGGAATAGTAGAAATTAACAAAAATAATCAGGAGAGATGGCCGAGTGGTTGAAGGCGCACGCTTGGAAAGCGTGTATACTGTTAAAGGTATCAAGGGTTCGAATCCCTTTCTCTCCGCCAAAAATATTTTTTTATTTATAGTCTTAAAAGATTTTTTATTTTTTCTATACTAATTGAAGAGTTAGAAAAATTTTTAAAAAATTTATTTTTTTTTTTAGAAATTGGTATTACATTATTTTTATATTTCTTTGCAAAATTAAATACTGTCTGACTTTTTCCTCCTACATTTAGTATTCCCTGAAATTTCAAAAGCTTAGGAAGTATTTCTACAATTTCTTCTTGAAAAACAAAACTGTTCTTAAAATCATTAAATGCGTGACTATGTAAAAAAGGTTTTTCAGTCATACAAACTCTTAAAATTAGAGATTTATTATACATTTGAACAGAGGCTTCGCCTCCTAATTTTGACCATGCATAATTATTTATAGGTAAAACAGGATCAATTTCTTTGTAGTTACCTTTTTTTCCTGGGTAAACATAATTTGTTGAAAAATAAACAATTTTTAAATTAAGTTTTGAGCAAATTTTAACTATATTTGCCGTACCGATTATATTTAGACTTATACTTTTAGATATATCCTTATCATGGACCATCATTGGCCTAGAAAGTCCAGCTAAATGTATAATGATTTTAGGTTTTTTTTTTTTTAGATATTTTTCAATAGATTTTAAAGATAAAATATTTAATTCTTTTTTTTTGGGAAAAAAAAAATTTTTTTTGTTAAATTTTTTTTTTAATATTCTTCCAAACCTTCCTGATCCACCTGTAATAACTATTTTAAACCTAGGTATCATTTTAGTTTGATTATTTTAATGTATTCATTAAAATCAAGATTTTGTTTATCTTTTTTTGATAAAATTGGTTTCTTTACCGGCCAATTAATATTAAAACTTTTATCATTCCACTTAATTCCAATTTCACTTTTTTTATCACGATATTGGGTACAAAAGTAATATACTGTACTTTTTTTTAAACAGAGGAATCCATGTCCACATCCCTCAGGTATATATATTGAATTTTTATTTTTTGAGTCTAAGATAATAGAAAAATACTCACCAAAAGTCTTTGAATTTTTTCTTAAATCAATTACAACATCAAAAATTTTTCCTTCTATAACAGTTAAAAACTTTCCTTGAGGATTGTTAAGTTGTAAGTGTATTCCCCTCAAAACATTTTTTTTGGAATGAGAAATACAACCAAAAATTAAGTTTTTTTTTAAAAGTTTTTTTTTGAAAATTTCTACAAAATAACCTCTTTTATCGTAAAAATGTTTGGTTTTAAAAATTTTTAATCCCTTAATTTTATTCATTTAAATTAATTTTTCTAAATAATTGGAGTATTCACATTTTCCATAAAACTTTATTCTTTTTTTTATATTTTGTTTTTTTATCCATTTTTTTTCTAGTGCGATTTCCTCAATACAAGCTATCTTAAGACCTTGTCGTTTTTCAATATTTGAAATAAATTGTGAGGCCTCGTAAAGGCTTTCCATGCTACCGGTATCAAGCCAAGTAGATCCTCTTCCTAACAATTGATAATGTAATTTTTTTTTTTTTTTATAAATATTTATTAAATCTACAATCTCAAGTTCATTCCTATTAGATGGTTTTAACTTTTTTGCATATTCTGATACATTTCCGTCAAAAAAATATAGACCCGCAATTGCTAAATTTGTTTTGGGTTTTTTTGGTTTTTCTTCGATTTTATTTATTTTATTTTTTTTCAAATAAACCACACCATAATTTTCTGGGTTTTTTACAGGATATAAAAAAATTGTAGATCTAGCTGAATTTCCAATTTCTGAAAGCTTATGTGTAAAGCCTTGTCCAAAAAAGAAATTATCCCCAAGTATCATAGCAACTTTTTGTTTCTCTATAAATTTTTCACCAATAATAAATGCTTCTGAAAGTCCCTTTGGTTTTTGTTGGATAGCGTAGTTTAATTTTATTCCAAAATCCGATCCGTAACCTAATATTTTTTTAAAATAATTATCTTCATTAGGATTAGTTATAATTAGAATATCTTTTATATTTGCGAGCATCAAAACTGATAATGGGTAAAAAATTGTAGGTTTGTCATATAAAGGAAGAAGTTGTTTATTAACGACTTTAGTTAGTGGACTTAATCTAGTCCCCTGACCTCCAGCTAAAATAATTCCTTTTTTTGTCACTTTAACAGTCCTAATCTTTTACCAATTATTTTTTTCTTAAAAAAATTAGATTTAAATTTATTAATATACCATTTAATTGTAGTTTTAAGTCCTTCATCAATGCTTACAGAAGGCTTCCAACCTATTAGGTTTTTAATTTTTTTAGAGTCAAGTGAATAGCGTAGATCATGACCAGGTCTATCTTTTACAAATTTAATTTTTCCATTACCGATAATTTCTATGATTTTTCTCGCTATTTCTAAGTTTGTATAAACTTCTCCAGATCCAATGTTATAACTTTCACCTAACTTTCCTTTTTCTGCAACATCAATTAACGCTTTACAGTTATCTTCGACATAAATCCATTCTCTTTCATTTTTTCCTTTTCCATAAATTGGTATGTCTATTTTTTTAATAGTTTGAAGTATAATTGTAGGTATAAATTTTTCAGGGTCTTGATTAGGGCCATAGTTATTGCAGGAATTAGTAATTATTGCTGAGGAATTATATGTTTTTATGTATGATTTAATTAGCAAGTCTGCACCCGCTTTTGAAGATGAGTATGGTGAACTAGGTTTGTATGTATCCTCCTCTTTTGACTTTTTCCACCATTTAACACTGCCAAATACTTCATCAGTAGATATATGTATTAGTTTAGTTTTAATTTTTTTTGTTCTAATAAATTCCAAAATAGAAAAGACTCCCAAGTAGTTACTTTTGATAAATGTTATTGGATTTTCTATAGATTTATCAACATGAGTTTCAGCAGCAAGGTTAAAAATTATTTGAGGCTTATATTTATTTAGAATATTTTTGAGTAAAAAAATTTTATTTATATCTAACTTAAAAAATTTATAGTTTTTTATTTTGCTGTCTATGTTGTTAAAATTAGATGCATAAGTGCACTTGTCAATATTGATTACGTAATAGTTTTTTTGGTTTAGTAATTTAATAAGATTACTTCCTATAAAACCTAAACCTCCAGTAACAACAGCAGTTTTCATAAATTAATTAATAATTTTAATTTTCTTAAGAATTATTCTCTATCTCATAAAATTTTTTGATTAAACTTATGGCTCTATTGTCAGAGCCCATAGTAGGATTTAAATAGCTTGTTACATAACTTATTCCAAGTCCTTTTATAGGATCTCCAAAACCTAAAGATCCACCCCAGCCATTGTGACCAAAAGATTCTTTATTTTTTCCAAATAGCCAACCACCTCTCAATATCAGTCCTGTCCTTGTCCATCTAATTTGCATCTTTAAATTTTCGTCAATTCTTTTGCTACGTTCTTCAAGACAGTAATCCATGGTTCTTTCATCAATAAAATTATTCTTTTTTAATTTAATATCGTTTGCAAAAATATCATATATTTTTGCTAAAGATTTTGCGTTACCATGTCCATTTATAGATGGTATTTCAGATACTTGATATTCTTTACTATTATAAAATTTAATTTTTTCTTTTATTTCGTTTTGATTTAAATTATTTAAGTTTTGAGAATCTAGCTTTGCAACTTTATTTATATTATTATTAGGTACACCAATATAAAAACTTAGATCAAATTTTTTTTTAATAAAAATATCAAGAATTTCTCCTAAACTTTTCTTGAAAATATTTCTTATTATTTCCCCAATTAAAAAACCATGAGTAATAGAATGGTAAAAGGTTCGATGGCCTGGTTCATGCTCCGGTGTTTGATTTTCTAGCAAATTAATTATTTTATCCCAATCTAATAAATCTTTATTGTTAATTTTTTTTTTAAATCTAAAAATACCAGACTCATGACTTAAAATATTTTCAACAGTAATTTTCCTTTTAGAACTTTCTTTAAATTTATCCCAGTAATAAAAAACTGGTTTTCTAATGTCTATCTTGTCAATTTCTATCAATTTACAAACTAAAAGTTCATATATTCCTTTTGTTGCAGAAAACACATTTACGATAGTATCGTCTTCCCAGTTTTGTTTTTTTAAGTTTTTGTAACCACCATATAAATTAATTAATTCTTTTCCATTTTGATATACAGAAAATGCTGCTCCCTTTTCTTGATTTTGTAAAAAAAAACCTTCAAAGGTTTTTTTTAATGGTATATATTTTTCTTGGCAGCTGCCATTTATCATTATTTAAAGATAAAGATTTAAAGCAAAATCTTTTCCTAAATTAATTTTTAATTCTTGGCAAAATCTTGCCGCTTCTGCACCATCAATTATTCTATGATCATAAGAAAGCGATATGGGCATTAAACTTCTTGGCATAAACTTACCCTCTATATAGACTTGTTTTGTTTCAGTTTTTCCAATACCTATTATTGCAACTTCTGGACTATTTATTATCGGAGTAAAAAAACTACCACCTATACCTCCTAGACTAGAAATTGTCATCGAACCTCCAAAGAATTCTTTTTTATCTATTTTAAGTTCTTTTGAAAGTTTACTAACTTCTTTTAATTCATTACTTAAAGTTAATAAATTTTTTTGATCAACATTTCTAATTTTAGGAACCATAAGACCATTTGGCGTATCTACTGCAACACCAATATGAAAATACTTTTTAAATGTAATTTCTTCTTTATTTGAATCTATTGAAGAATTAAAATTTGGATATTTTTTCATAGCAGATACTAATGCTTTCATTATAAAGACCAGAGGTGTTAACGATACTTTTTCTTTAGTATCCAGATTAGTAAGTTTTTTTCTGAAAATTTCCATATCAGTCACGTCAATTTCATCATGCTGTGTTACATGAGGTATTTCAGTCCAAGATTTAACAAGATGAGGTCCAGATAATCTTTTAATTCTTGGTATTTTTTGAATATCGATATCACCGAATTCGTCATGTTTATAAGGTAGTTGATCCTCTTTTTTTTGATTTAACGCAATTTCCTTTCGAGAAGTATTAATTAATTTTTCTGTTTTAATATTAATATTTTTTTTTACATAGTTTTTAATATCTTCCTCTAAAACCCTTCCTTTTCTTGCTGTACCAGTAACTAAATTTAATTTTATTCCAAGTTCTCTTGCAAATTTTCTGACTTTTGGACTTGCGCTAATTGGAAAGGAAGAATAAAAAATTTCTTTTAAATCTTTTCTTTTTTCATTACTATTACTTATTGAAGTACTTTTATTATCATCTGATACCTCTGCTATTGCTTCGTTTTCTTTTATAATTTGTCCTTTTTTAATGAGAATATTTTTTAGAAAGTAATCTCTAGGCGAAGGTATGTCATAACTATTATTATCGTCTTCAATTACAATAATTATGTCATTTTTTTTAATTGAGGTATTATTTTTAATAAAAATTTCAGTTACAATTAATTTTGTTTTAGAACCAAGATTTGGAACTTTTAAAAAGATATTATTTAGATTTTCATCTTTTTTTTCTGCAGCAGTATTTGTTGTTTCTTTTTTTTCTAAACTTACAGATTTTTCACCATATCCTTGTATTTCTCCTATTTTATCTCCTTTAGAAACCTTATCTCCAACTTTAAGATAGATTTTTTTTATTATCCCTTCAAATGGTGATGGAATTTCTACACTTGACTTATCACTTTCTAGAGTAATGAGAGGTTGGTTTTTATCGATCTTATCTCCATTTTTTATTAAAATTTCTATTACTTCGACATTTTTAAAATCTCCTATATCTGGCACTATAAGATCTAAATTTCTTGACACTTTGATTTTTAAATTTTGGTTGGTATTTTTTTTTCAGGATCAATTTTATATTTTTTCATAGCATCAGTTGCAATTTTAGATGCAATTTTTTGTTCTTGCGCCAGAGTACTTAATGTGGTGTAAACTATAAATTCATCATTTACCTCGAAGAATTTTCTCAGTTTTTTTCTTGTATCACTTCTTCCAAATCCGTCAGTACCAAGAGTTACATAGGTCCCATTTATGTAAGGCCTAATTTGCTCAGAAAGTAATCGCATATAATCTGTTGCAGCTATAAAAGGACCACTTCTTTTTTCAAAACATTTTTGGATATAATTTTTTTCAGGTTTTTTTTCTATGTTAAGTAAATTTTTTCTTTCAATTTCCAAGGCATTTTTTTTGATTTCATTAAAGCTTGTTACACTCCAAATATCAGAGTCAATTTGATATTCTTTACTTAATATTTCAGCAGCTTTAACAACCTCATTTAGTATTGCTCCGCTTCCAAGTAATTGAACTTTAGTCTTTCCCTTATTATTTATCTCTCTAAAGAGATACATGCCTTTAATTATTTCTTCTTTCTTTACATGTTTTGGAATGGCGGGGTGTCTATAATTCTCATTTAAAGTTGTAATATAGTAAAAAACATTCTCTTGTTTTTCATGCATTCTTTTTAGTCCATCTTCAAAAATTGTTGCTACTTCGTATGCATATGTTGGATCATAAGATACGCAATTTGGGATCATTGAGGCCATTATAAGACTATGGCCATCTTGATGTTGAAGACCCTCACCTGCTAAAGTTGTTCTTCCAGACGTTGCACCAATTAAAAATCCTCTGCATTGAGCATCTCCAGCAGCCCAAGCAAAATCCCCAATTCTTTGAAAGCCAAACATTGAGTAGAATAGATAAATAGGAACCATTTCAATATTGTTATTTGAATATGAAGTTGCGGCTGCAATCCATGATGACATCGCCCCAGCTTCTGTAATTCCTTCTTGCAATACCTGTCCCTTCTTATCTTCTCTGTAAGAGGTAACCTGCTCTGAATCTACAGGTTCATATTTTTGTCCCTCATGCGCATAAATTCCAATTTTTTGAAAGAAGCCCTCCATTCCAAAAGTTCTTGCTTCATCAGGTATTATTGGCACAAGTCTTGCTGAAAAGTTTT
>Ga0194116_10007352_pt1 | contig 11434 bp, 12 predicted proteins | sample TA2MahsurfametaG_4_FD_148617 | JGI IMG/M metagenome (GOLD analysis project Ga0194116, IMG submission 148617) | Freshwater microbial communities from Lake Tanganyika, Tanzania - TA2015008 Mahale S9 surface | ecosystem: Environmental > Aquatic > Freshwater > Lake | place: Tanzania: Lake... | reverse complement strand
TGCGGACCCGCCGGCTACGGGCACCAATTGGCGCGGCTCGTGCACGCACCAACCGCGACACGGTTCCGACACTGTGTGTATGCCTGCCGTAGCCTCTGCCGACCCCATTCAGGCGCGCGGCGTGGCTGCTGTATCAGGAGCAGCCGGAGCCATCGGGCGTGCCGTTGTATCAAAACTCGTCGAGCGCGACTTGGTCGTCTTGGCGCTGGATCGGGACGGGGCCACGTTGACGAACCTCGTCAAGCAGCGAGAAGGCTGGGTGCTGCCGATACCTGGTGAACTTCCGTCGGCGGAGGTACTCGACCTCCTTGAGAAGACCCTTGGGCAGGTCGGCATGCTTCACCACACCGTGGCGATCGCCGGTGGGGCAACACCGGGGGAACTGGTCGACAATGCGACAAGCCTCGACGTTGCGTCATTCCGCGGCAGCATCGAGGCCAACCTCGTGTCGACCTGGGCCTTCATCCACACCTGCCTGCCGTGGATGGTGAAGTCCGCCGGGGACCGCTCGATCACGTTCTGCTCGAGCCGCAACGCCCTCGCCGGACACGGCCTGCCCGCGTACTCGGCAGCGAAAGCCGGCCTACACGGGCTACTTCACCCGCTCGCTGTCGAGCTCGGTGCGCAAGGGGTGCGGGTAAACGCAGTGGCGCCTGGCCAGATCGCCACGCCGTTCGCACGTGCGTACCATGCGGCGCAGCCCGGACATTTCGAGCGGATCGCTGCCTCCTCGAGCCTCGGACGACTCGCCACCGAGGAAGACGTCGCCGCGGCGTTCACAGCGCTTGCTCTGGATCTCCACGGTGTGACCGGGCAGACGATCGTCGTCGACGCTGGTGCTCACATCTGGAGGGGCGCGTGACGGTCCTCGAGAAGTTCACGCTCGGGAAGAATGGCGACCCGGAGGGCGGGGAGGATCACATCGAGATCACCGACGCGTTCTACGGGGTGTTCGACGGCGTCACCTCGCGCGGGCGGGCCGTCACGGAGAACCTGCGCATCGAGGGGATGACCCCGGGACGCTGGGCGGCGCGCACGCTGGGCGCCTCGCTGCGAAGTCTGGCCACTGACTCCACGGCGGAAGCCGCACTCGAGCATCTTCGAACCGCTCTCTACGACGGGATGCTACGAAACGACGTCGACCCGGTCGCGTGGCAGTGGCCTGCTGCTGCTCAAACGTGCGTGTACTCGCACGCCCGCAAGGAGATCTGGCGCCTGGGAGACGTTATCATCGCGGTCAACGGAACGCCCTTGCCTGAGAGTCCTACCCCGCTCGACGGGCCCGCGACCTGGTACAGGGCAGCGGCCCTCTGGGCGCTACTCGCGGCCGGGCACAGCGTCGATGAACTCCGCGAGAACGACCCGACATGGGAGATGCTCCTACCTCTGCTCGAGCTTCAGCACCACCTGCGGAACTGTCCTGATGACACGAACCCCTTCGCCTACTGGAATCTTGACGGGCGGCACCTTCCAGGGTCGGCAATGGGGGTTTACGAGGTTCAGGCCGGCGACGAGGTCGTGGTAATCACCGACGGCTACCTCCGGCCAGCCGCCGCCTTGGATGTTGCGGAACGCGAACTTGTACAGGTACTATGCGAGGATCCACTGCTCATCAGACTCCACCGCGGCTTACGTCCCGTGGCCCGTACGGCGGCATCGTTCGACGATCGCGCGTATCTGCGCTTTCGCGCCTGAGCACCCTGCCCACCACCGAAGGTGATGGGGCGTTGTGCGGCCTGTAGTTTCAAGCAGGAGATGTTCCACACGTGCGTCATGCCGTACATCTCGGCTTTTTTCGCCAGGTCGATGACTCGCGCCCGGGCGGAGTGGTTTGCAGTACGACGCCGATGTCCATGGTGCGGCTCAGCGATTCTGCGGGAAGCCGAGATCGACGCTGCTCGTGCGCGGGTCGGGCCAGCGGGAGGTGACCACTTTGCCGCGCGTGTAGAAGTTGATGCCCTCCGGGCCGTACATGTGCTGGTCTCCAAAGAGGCTCGCCTTCCATCCACCGAACGAGTAATACGACACCGGCACCGGGATCGGCACGTTGATGCCGACCATGCCGACTTGTACGTCGAACTGAAATTGACGAGCCACACCGCCATCGCGCGTGAAGATCGCCGTGCCGTTGCCGTAGGGGTTGTCGTTGATCATCTTCATGCCTTCGTCGTAGGTGGCGACGCGCGATACGACGAGCACCGGCCCGAAGATTTCTTCGTCGTAGCACTTCATGCCGGGCTTGGCCGCATCAATCAGACTCGGGTTCAGAAAGAAGCCGGCATCCTTCGCCTTGTCGGTGCCGTCGATGACGACCTTGGCCCCTTCCTTCGGCGCGTTCTGCACGTAGCCCGCCACCTTGTCACGGTGTTCGCGCGTGATGAGTGGGCCCATCTCCGCCGACGGATCGGTGCCCGGGCCAACCTTGATGTTGGGAACGCGCGTCTTGATCTTGTCGACCAACTTGTCGGCAATCGATTCGACGGCGACAACCACCGACACCGCCATGCAGCGCTCGCCCGACGAACCGTAGGCGGCGCTCACCGCCGCATCGGCCGCCATGTCGAGGTCGGCATCGGGCAGCACCAGCATGTGGTTCTTTGCGCCACCGAGTGCCTGCACGCGCTTGCCGTTTCGGGTGCCGGTTTCGTAGACGTACTTCGCGATGGGTGTCGAGCCGACGAACGACACCGCAGAGATGTCAGGGTGCTCGAGAATGCGGTCGACGGCAACCTTGTCGCCGTGCACCACGTTGAACACGCCGTCGGGCAGGCCGGCTTGGCGCAACAAGTCGGCGACGAACATCGATGCCGACGGGTCTTTCTCGCTCGGTTTCAAGATGAACGTGTTGCCGCACATGATCGCATTGGCGAACATCCACATTGGCACCATCGCCGGGAAGTTGAAGGGCGTGATGCCGGCCACCACGCCGAGTGGTTGGCGAATCGAATACACATCGACGCCACCGGCCGCCTGCTCTGAGTATCCGCCCTTCAATAGCGCCGGGATGCCGCAGGCGAACTCGATGTTCTCCAAGCCACGCGCCAACTCGCCCATCGCATCAGCGGGCACCTTGCCGTGCTCGAGCGACACGATGTTGGCGATTTCCTTGCGGTTTGCGTCGACCAGTTCGCGCATGCGGAACATGATCTCGGCGCGGCGTGACAGCGAGGTCGCGCGCCACGTCGGCAGCGCGGCCTTCGATGCCGCGACGACTGCGTCGAGTTCGGCGACGCTGGCGAAGTCGACCTGCGCCTGCTCTTCGCCCGTTGCGGGGTTGAACACCACGCCCGAACGCCCCGAGGTGCCGAGCACCACCCTGTTGTTGATCCAGTGACCGATGCGATTCATGCGATGCTCCTTGTCAACGTGTCGGTAGGGGTTTTCATGCTGCCTGGTCGTCGTCGATGCTGTTGGGGTGTTCTGCCTGCATGACTACTACTGTTCCGCAAACCATGTCCGGGGCCCGGTCCCTCGACGGCGTGTTCTGGGCACCAATTCGCATACGGTTCTTGTCGGATCGAGCGCCCCCTCGTCGGCGCATCGTTCCAGTGTCGCTACGAGTTCCGTGGATGTCACCTGTGTTATCAGCCAACCGGGCACCATTTTGTCGACGTTCGCGGCTGTGTCAAGTCGCGTACCTGGCTTCGATCTCCGGCCCGGAGAAGTGTCTCCCAAGACCTACGTACAGGTTCCGACACTGCAAGTATGTCTGCGCCGCGTCTGTACCTCGTGCGCCACGCAGAATCGGAAGGTAAAGCGGCCAAGATCATGCAGGGAGCGGGCGAGTATCCGCTCAGCGAACATGGCCTGAGTCAAGCTCACCGCGCCGCCGAACCGCTACAGGCACTGAACCCTGTCCTCGTCGCATCGTCCGACCTGGCCCGTGCCTACGACACCGCCAGCATCGCCCTGATGCGCGTAGACCGCGTAGATCCGCGACTCCGCGAACGAGGCGCTGGCCGGTGGGAAGGGCGTCCACGGCACGAACTCGAAGCGGCTCATCCCGGTGCTTTGGAAGACGATTCGCGGCGACCTGATGATTTCGAGAAGGCCGGCACCGTCATCGCCCGCATGCGCGCGGCAGCCAACGAACTACTCGAACATGGCGGCACGGTCATCGCCGTCACCCACGGGGCCGTTCTGCGCATCTTGGAAGAAGACATTACCGGTACCGGTAAACGCTTCAAGCACCTAGAAGCGCTCGTCCTCGGACCCGGGCTCACTGTCATCAAACGCGCCGAGTTCCTCCCGGCAAAGGATCTCCTGTGATCAGCGACCAAGCCGTCGTCGAACTCGAGATCGCAACCGGAACGCCGCGCATCTACCAAGTGGGCCGCATCGAAACCGGTCTCACCTTCTCGCCCGCACGGGTGCTCTCCCTGCGCAACGGTACCATCTCCGTCCACTAGCGTCGTGCGCGGCGGCATCTACCCCACCGCGCCCGGCGTTTGCTCTGGTTGACCCGACGGGGGATGGAGGCGAGTCGGTCTAGTTCGTGGGGCTGGTCGACAGTCTCGGTAATGCCACCATGCCGCTGCGTTGCGTCTCGACTATCCCGTACTTGCTCAGTAGGTTCACGAAGTCGTCCACTTTGTCTGGTTCGTCGTCCATGCTGACGGTTAGTTTGTCGCTGCCTACCGAGAGTATTTTTCCGTCAAAGATGCGTACCAATTCCGCGATTTGGCCGCGCTCTTCGGCTTCCGCTTTGACCGTGACTACCACTAGCTCCCTTTTGACCGCGAGTTTCGGGTCCAGTTCTCCTATGCGTACCACGTCTATGAGTTTGAATAGTTGTTTTACGATTTGTTCTAGTGGTGCGCTGGCCAGGTCGACCACGATGGTTATGCGGCTGTATTCGGGGTGATCGGTTGGTGCCACCGCGAGCGAGAATATGTTGTAGCCCCGCCGGGCAAACAATGCCGATACTCGGGCGAGTACGCCCGGGCGGTTCTTTACCAGCACCGACAGCACGTGGTGCTGCGAGTCCTGACCGTAGGGGTTGTTGCCGCTCACTTGAGGTACTCCCTTCGCGGCATCTGCGAATCGTGCAGGACGAGGTCGTCGTTGCTCTGCCCTGCGGGCACCATCGGGAACACTTTCTCGTTCTCTTCGACGCGGAAGTCGACGACGACCGGTCGGTCGTTGACCGAGTTCGCCTTGTCGATCGCGGCTTCGGTTTCCTCCGGGTCTTCGACGCGGATGCCGACGCATCCCATCGATTCCGCCCATTTGACGAAGTCGGGTAACGTGCCCGATAGGTTCACTTCGCTGTAGCGCTCGCCGTAGAACATTTCCTGCCATTGGCGGACCATGCCGAGGTACGAGTTGTTTATTATGCCGATCTTCACCGGGATTTTCTCCAGTGACGCCGTGACGAGTTCTTGTGCGGTCATCTGGAAGCAACCGTCGCCGTCGATCGCCCACACTGTTTTGTCGGGGCGGCCGACCTTTGCGCCGATGGCCGCCGGCACGGCGAAACCCATCGTGCCGAGACCGCCGGAGTTCACCCAGGTGTACGGCTCTTCGAATCGCCAGTACTGGCTTGCCCACATTTGGTGCTGGCCCACGCCTGACACCACGATGGTGCCCTGAGGTGCGCTATCGCGCAGTTTCTCTAGACAGAACTGGGGTTTCAATGCCGCGCCCGGCTGGCTCTGGTCGTATGCGAGCGGGAACTGTTCGCGCCATCCGCTTACCCGGCTGCGCCATGGGCCGACGTCAGATTGCTTCTCGCCCGACTGTAACATGTCGCGCAATGCTTTGATGATTTCTTCGATCACCAGGCGGCAGTCACCGACGATCGGTACGTCCGGTCTGCGCACTTTGCCCTGTTCGGCTGGGTCGATGTCGACGTGGATGATTTTGGCGTCGGGGGCGAACGCCGCAACCTTGCCGGTGACCCGGTCGTCGAAGCGTGATCCTAGGGCGATGAGCAGGTCGCTTTTTTGCATTGCGGTTACCGCGGTTGCCGTGCCGTGCATGCCGGGCATGCCTAGGCACAGGGGGTGCGAGTCGGGGAATGCGCCGCGGGCCATCAAGGTGGTGACCACCGGGATTTGCGTCAGCTCGGCGAGTTCGCGCAACGCGTCGGCCGCCCGTGCCTTCAATACACCGCCGCCCACGTAGAGCACCGGTTGTTTGGCGGCGAGGATCAATTTCGCCGCTTCTTTGATCATCCGTGGGTGGCCCTTGACGTTCGGGCGGTAGCCGGGCAGGCTGTCGAGCACTTCGTCGTCGCTCGGCCAGTACCATTCCATGGGGTTCTGTAGCACGTCTTTTGGCAGGTCGATGAGTGTGGGGCCGGGCCGACCGGTGGATGCGATGTGGAATGCCTGCCGCACCGTCATCGGGATGTCTTGGGCGCTCGTCACCAGTTCGTTGTGCTTGGTGATGCTGCGGGTGATGCCGACGGTGTCGCACTCTTGGAACGCGTCGGTGCCGATTGCGGCCGTGGGCACCTGACCGGTGATGCCGACCATCGGGATGGAGTCCATGTAGGCGTCGCACAAGGGGGTGACCAGGTTGGTGGCCGCCGGGCCGCTGGTGACCATCGCCACGCCGGGTTTGCCGGTGACGTGCGCGTAACCCTCGGCCATGTGGCCGGCGCCCTGTTCGTGGCGCACGAGGATGTGGCGGATCTTCGACTCGAGCAGTGGGTCGTACGCGGGGAGGATGCAACCGCCAGGCAGGCCGAACACGACCTCTACTCCTTCGTTTTCCAGGCTTTTTATGAGGGCTTGCGCACCCGTGATTTTTAGTTTATCCATGGGTGGTTTACGGTCCGCTGTTTTCCCGCCTTAACAAGGCGGTTAAACGGGTGCCCGCGTCACGTCGCCGGGTCTACGGCGGTGTGTCCGGCGTGCCGGTATAAGTGCGGGCAACGACGACGCGGCGGTTATTGTCGCATGCGTCGTATTACTTTTGCGACGTCTATGTGGTTTGCGTCGAACCATCCCGTTATCTCGTCTAGCAGGCGTCGTGTTTCCACCGGTCCGTTTCCCTGTTTTTTGGCCCACCACCTGGTTGCGTCAACCGCGTAGATGATGCCGGCGATGGGGCGGGCTGCCACGATTGCGTCCAGGGCCTCGGTGGCGTTCCATCCACGGGTCAGCATGATCGCGTAGAGGGCCGAAGGCCCGCGGTTTATGCCCATGTGGCAGTGCACGAGGAGTTTTCGACCGGGTTCGGCCAGTATGTCCTGCGCTCTTTGTGTCACCGCGTCGAACCACGCGTCGTCTCGCATCATGCCGTCGTCGTCCGCCCCGAACCAGTGCGGTCTGATGCCGGAGTTCTCGACGATGATCTCGGAGTCGTCCGCTTCCACCCGCAGGTCTATTACGTCTGTTATGCCCTCGGTTTCCCAGTAGCGGAGGTGTTCGAGCGCCTCTGTCCTGTCCTCCGGTAGGTCTCCGCTCGTCGCCAGTCGTTCGTCCACCCAGCATACCCGCCTCCACCATTGCGCAGGGTTGTCGGTGGGATCGTATACGGGTGTGGCGTTCATGCGTACTTATACTGTGTATACCCGATTTCTATAGGCATAGTGTGCAGGTTTCGCGGATGTATGCCCCTCGCGCCGGGCGGGCAACTATATGTTTCATGTCGAGCAGTAAAACCCCGGGCGCTAGGCGTTTCGTTCTGGCCGTGGATCTGGACGGGGTGTGTGCCAACTATACCGAGTCTCTGCGGCCGTTCATGGCCGCCCGCGGCAATGTGCGGGCTTTTGATCTTGCTCCCCCAGAACTTTTCGATCTCGCCAAGGCCGGCTGGTTTGACGATACGGAAAATTATCGGGCGGTCCACGACTACGCCGTCGAGCACTCCCTGTTCAGGACCATGCAGGAGATAGACGGGATGAGTGACGGTTTGTGGGCTCTCAGCGATAACGAGGTGCACATACGGGTGGTTACCCACAGGATCATCACCCACGGCGACCAGGACAGGGCGGTGGTGGACACCATCGCCTGGCTCCAGCGCAGGAGACCGGACGGCAGGGTGCGGGTACCTTACAGGGACCTGTGTTTTCTCGAGGCCAAGGCGGATATGACTGCGGATATGCACATAGATGACGCACCCCATCAGATAGAGAAATTGCTTTCCGTAGGGGAGAATGTTCTGGTCTACGACCAGCCTTACAATCGGCATATTGACGCCCCCAGGGCGTCGGGGTGGCCTCAGGTGGTGGAGAAGGTGCTTGCGGCCCAGCAGGTATGGCGGGCTTCCGGCCGGTAGCAGGGTCTGCGGGATGTAGCCCGCGTAACTGATCCTATATGTTTGCATTTATGCCTCTGGCTGCTTGTATTTCTTAGTTTGGCCCGCATAGTAGACCGGCATGACGGAAACCCTTGCCAATCTCGCCGAATCCGCGTACGTGACTGGTGACTACGATAGGGCCGAGAAGATGTACGCCGAGATCCTGGGAGATAAGGACGTCTCGGCCAATCCGGGTGGGGAGAGTTCCTTGTTCTTTCGTCACATGCGCGGAGTTTGCTTGAAGAAACTCGGAAAGTTCGATGAGGCAATCCAACTTCTCGACTCGGTTCGTGCTGCGCGCCTCAAACTCGGAGTGTTGCGCGATGCATACAACTCCCAGCATCACGTTTTGATCTGCCGCAGGTTGATGGGTCAATTTGATGAGGCGGAGAGCGCCAATCGGCGACTGCTCCAGGAGCAGGGTAGTTTGTTGGGACCAGAGCACGAGGATTGCATCGCGACGGAGATAGAGGTGGGTCGCTGTATGCGTGACCGCGGCGATGTGCATGCCGCTGACGCTTGGTTTGCGGATCTGTATGCGAAGTCGGAGAGGGTTCTCGGCAATCATTCCTATCGTTGGGTCGTTCTTGGGGAAAGGTCGCAAACCTTGGCTCATCTCGGTGATATGGATAGGGCTTTACCGTTGTGTGAGGCGTCCTGTGTCGGGTTGACCGGGTTGCTCGGGGCGGGGCACCCTGCGAGCCTCATGCAGCAGAAGTATCTATCAAGCATGTCGGCTCAAGCCGGCGGCACGAAGTATTCTCAATAGTGAATTTAAAGTCTCAAGCAGGCCGCTCTTCGCTCGTTCCGGTGGCACGATACTCGGGCGTGACGGCTGCCGCATACCGATGCCGTGGACGCCGGACGCAGAGACGGGTTTCGGCTTCAGCGGGGATGGGTCCCGAACGTGGCTGCCGCAGCCGCGTTGGTGGGGCGAGTACGCCGTCTCGAGGCAGGACGGGTCGACGGGCTCGGTACTCGAACTCTACCGTGAAGCCCTGCGCATACGTCCGAGGTTCGTTAACGAGGGGGACGAGATGCTCGTCGCCCGTACCGGAGACCTCCTCATGATACGTCGTGGTCGGTTCCTCGCCGCCGTGAACTTTGGCGACGACCCAGCGCACGTGGGAACCGATTGGGTCCATGTCGCTTCATCGGCGCCGGGAGCGTGGAACGACGAAGGCGTCCTCGCCGCCGACTCCGCCGTCTGGATGGAGCCCATCCCCCGGTAGCCGGGCGTGCCATGAACGAACTTCGTTCGAAGATCGCGGCCGCTCTCGAGGGGCGCGAGGAGCCGTTGCGTGTCGCTGCCGCTTCCTCTGACGCCGACATGCTCGCTGTGCTCAGGTCCGTGATCGAAGCTCTCGACGCACCTCTCGAGGTTCTCCGCGTGACATCGCAGACCGCAGTGGGAGCGGCGGGCCCGATAGTCGTGCGCGTGGCAATGCCGGGGCGCAGCTCCGTCGACGCCGGTCTCCTCGTCAGGGCGGCACGTTCCCTCCACGCCGCCGGCGTTCCGACCGCCAACCCCCGGGGAGGTCTGACGGTGGGAAACTGGGAGGTGACCTTGTGGGAACGCTGCGCTGACGACGGTCGGCCGCGCTGGGCCGCCCTCGGCCGTTCGATTCGGGATTTCCACACAGCGTCTGCTGTGGCGCTGCCCACGCTGCCTCCGTTCAGCGCAACCCTCGAGGATCTGCGTGCGGTCGTCCTGCTTACCGAGGTCAAGGGGCACGATGCGGCCCGCATCTGGGAGCGCGAGAGCACGAGAATAGCAACCGCGCCGCAGGTCCCGGTTCTGCACGGGGACGTCAACCTCGGGAACGTACTGTGGTCGGATCGTCCCCTCCTGGTGGATCTCGAACGCTGCTCCTCCGGTCCGCCGGAGTGGGACTTCGCCCGCCTGATGCTGGAGGTGCCGTTGCGTCACTCGACAGAGTCGATGGATGACATCGTTCGGGGGTACGAGATGGTCCTGGACGAGGAACTGCTGACTGCGTGCACCCGCCTCATCGCCATCTACGCGCTCGGGTGGCGTCTACGCGAAGCCGAAGTGAGCGAGGTTCTCGAGGATGAGCGCATCGCGCTAGAGGATTTTCGTCGCCGCACGATCCAACTGCTCGCAGCAGCCGAGTCCGCGGAGAAGGCCACCTCGCACGCCGCCGGTTCGTGCGGGAACACCGCGGCGGTCGGCGGAGCGTCCGCGTAGCGAACTCAACGAGAAGCCCGTCGACCAGACCGGGTATGGGCAGGAGTCTGCTGCCGGCCCGACAGGCCGCGCGACCTTCAGGCCCAGCCGAGCTCGTCGAGCTGCTCGTCGTCGATACCGAAATGGTGGGCGATCTCATGTACGACGGTGGTGCGGACCTCGTCGAGGACCTCGTCCGCGTCCGAGCAGATCTCGAGGATCGCGTCCCGGTAGATCGTCACCATGTCCGGCAGGGCGAGGAGCCCGCCTCCGGCGAGCCCGTACTCGCCGCGTTCGGTGAGGCTGCTGCCCTCGTAAAGGCCGAGCAGGTCGGGTTCCTCGGGGTTTCTGTCCTCTATCACGATCACGATGTTCTCCATCGCGTTCTTCACCCACGCCGGCAGCGATTCGAAGGCGTCCTCGACGAGACGTTCGAACGCGTGTGGCGTGATCCGCATGACGGGAACCGTCCCGCCGGCACCCGGGTTGTCCGGCCGGGGTCCCGGGGAGGCTCCGTGCGCGATGGGGGCGCACCGCGACTGTCGCCGGTATGGAAATCATCCTCATCGCCGCCACAATCGTCGCGCTCGGTTGGCCAGAGAGCGTCCCCGCCACGACGGTCGACAGGCAATGTGGTTCGAGCCAGCAGGCTGCGCATTTCGCGGCACAAGGCGTGATTTCGGGTGCATATGACGTCGTCGTCGCCGCGGGCGTCGAAGTGATGACCCGTGTGCCGATGGGTTCGTCGATCGCCGAGGACAAGTTCGGCTTCCCTTTCGGTAAGACCGTTCAGGCTCGCTATGCCGACGACGGCGGTCTGGTCAACCAGGGCATCTCCGCCGAATTGATCGCCGAAAAATGGAAGATTTCCCGCGAAGACATGGATCGTTACGGTGTGCGATCACAAACTTTCGCCGCCCGCTCTTCGAGCGCCTTGCGGCGCCGCTTTTCGTCATCTGGCCGCATTTTGCTACGTTTTTCTTCGCTAGAGATTCT
>Ga0194116_10007349_pt1 | contig 11436 bp, 10 predicted proteins | sample TA2MahsurfametaG_4_FD_148617 | JGI IMG/M metagenome (GOLD analysis project Ga0194116, IMG submission 148617) | Freshwater microbial communities from Lake Tanganyika, Tanzania - TA2015008 Mahale S9 surface | ecosystem: Environmental > Aquatic > Freshwater > Lake | place: Tanzania: Lake... | reverse complement strand
GCATTAGGATCAACTGCTTTAGATTCTCTTACTACTGCTGATGATAATACAGCAGTTGGTTATGCAGCTCTAACAGCAAACATAACAGGTGCAAATAACACTGCCATGGGATCATCTGCATTAACTGTCAGTACTGGGGCAAAAAATATAGCACTAGGATACAATGCCGGTAGTGGATTAACTACCGGTGATGCTAATGTAATTATAGGATCAGCAACAGGAACTACTATAACAGGCACAAATAACAATATATTGATATCCGACGGTGACGGTAATATAAGACTGAGTTTTGCCAACACGGGCATCGCTACATTCGCTGCTGCAATAGCCGTGACCGGCACGGTCAGTGCAAATGATGCTACCACAAACAGTCATTTAGTAACTTACAGGCAGGCTAACAATCTTTGTTTGGCCTATATGATGTTTGGCATTGGTGGTAGTTTGGTACAATAATTAAAGTTCACGCATTACTTCAATTATTGTCTGTATTTTTAACTGAGTATTTTTGTTACGAATACTCTGTTCTAGACCTTGATGAGTCGGTTTAGGTAATCGATCTAGTTGAAACCATCCCCAACCAGAATGTTCCTGACAGGTAGTGATTAAGAATTCTTGTTCAACGATACAAAAATAAGTGTTAAACATAAACACCATATCTTTGCTAACAAATTTTTCTAATGGAATAACTTTGGTAAAGTTAGGCAACGTACCTATCTCTTCTTGCAGTTCTCTTTGCAGACCTTGAAACGGATTTTCACCTTCGTTGTTTGTGCCGCCGGGTAGTACCCAACGTCCGGAATGTTTCCCATCTGTCTTTTGTAATAGCAAGATTCGGGCTGTGTCTTTAGCGCAGATTATTGCACCACTGCATTCTATGCGTTCTTTTATAGTTCTAATCTCCATGTGCCTGCTCTATACTCTCCTTCAAAGGATTTAATCCAACTCTGACCATTCCATTTGTATTGCACTCCAGTATATATATTGGTTTGATATACTAATTGATCTGCACTCTGAGCGGCACTAAACACAACTACCCATTTTACACCATTGTATTCTATAATATCATTTTCGTAGGCTACAGGATCACTGCCATCTGTGCCCTTCCATGCATCCGGACCGTCGTAGGCAAAAGTAAATGGTGTGTCTCCAACAGTGCCATCAACATTTTGACTACTATTAATGTTTTCTACAATTAGGTATCTGGTGCCTGCTACAGAGGCAGCTAGTCCGTGATCGGGTCCAACTCTGGTAGGATCAACGATAGCATCAAATGTTCCTGGGCTACTTGGTCTAGCCGCGGTAACTATGTTTGTATTTGTCGGAAATGTATCTACATCATAATTAACGGTAATATAAGTTTCATCTAGAGCATTAAGACTTATTGTGCCTACAACTTCAGTGAAATTATTTTGCTTGAGATAGAGTTTACTGAAACCTGCTTTATACTTGCCAGGATAAAGGTCAAGTAATTTACGCCAATTTATATTTTCACCGTACTTGGTTGGAATTTCCACACTGTCATTACGAGCACTTATACTTTCATTGTAATGAAGAATCTGCGCTTGGCCATTTATAACCAATATTCCAAACCCCTCAATAGTGGTTTTCTTAACAGATAATAAGTTACCAATGCCCTTGATATTAAATTGTTGACTGCCACTGGGAAATAACTCATTACCAAATTCTAAAGTGGGATCACTAGCACCAATGCTGTCAGCGTCTTGAGTTATACCGGCAATGATTGTTGTGATCACGCCTAATTGTTTTACTTTTACCGGAGGACTTATATAAATTGGCGCTTCTAATGTTAATGTTGCTATATCAATATTGGTATTTGCACCAACCGGAATACTTCTGTTGCTAAAAGTCATTTGCGTTAATTCTAATGTGCTCAAACTAGTCCAGTCTATAAAATTATCTGTGGTCTGTATTTCTAAGCTGGGGTTAAACAAAACCAATAATTGTTCTAAGATCTGCAATTTTTGATCTGTGCTGGTGCTCCATATGTCAACCTTACAGGTCAGTTTGTATGGTGTAGGCATTAATCGTTCAACAGTATATTGGTTGCCCGGTGAACTATTATAATCGGATATAGTTTGTCCGTATGTGGCACTGGCAGGATTATCATCAACATAGCCAAAGTCTCGTTCCCTAATGTGTATTTTGCCAACATAACTGGCGTCGGAAAGTCTGGTACGATCCATTTCTAAGTTGCTGATATATACAGCCATGCGTGGAGCTGCACCTATCTTATTTTCTGAATTATCCTGCAGGATATGTGCGACCTGTCTATCACTGTCTCCATACAAAACAGGAATCCTTACTAGGGTGCCATCACCGTACTTTACACTGAAATTACTTAACAGACGAATAATCTGTGTTAGATATCTACGAATCTGTCCGTCATAAAAATGCAACATTATAAATCAGCCTTTGGTTTCAGCGCCCTGGTTAGGCTGCTGCGTTGATCGATAATTTCACTATACACATCCCATTGTATCCGTTGTCCCACAGTTATAGCGTCCAAGATTTTTATAGTTAAAAATCCGCCTTGATTAGTTACCTGTATCTTGGCCGTAGGTACAATATTTCTATCTATTGCTACTTTTACACCATAGTTTGCACTGAAATTTACTTTGGTAGTAATCAAACTTTGGCTTAGATTGAAAGCACTAGTGTTGTCTGTTGCTGCAAATGTATTAGAAGCTTTAGCAATAAATGTGTCTGATTTAAATTTTTTCAACAGTGATTTTTCTGTGTTGTTTATGAAACTGGTTTTTTGTGTAGTTCTGGTATCTGTGTTAGTCATAGTATGACGTTTCATGTCTTCATATTTTACCCATTTACTACCTGTGTATCTAAAAAGTCTATTTGGGAAAAAATCTGTTCGAAGGAAGAATGATCCTTCATACGGATTTGAGGGGAAGTTTATACCGTGGCCAAAGTTGTATCCATTAGGCGGTGCACCATCTTCCAACAATATGCCAGTATAACCATCTGCGAGAGGTCGATCATTGATTCTGCTAGTGTCTAATCCTGTTAAAGAAGCATCATCTTCTGTGCTGTCCACCGTTTGTAAAATTGGCGATCCTGTTTCATCAACTGCCAATGTATAGAAATGTCTGGTCTCATGACCACTTTTAGGTGCATCTGCTTCAGCTTGATCTATTATTGAATCATTTATTCCCAACTCTTTACTTCTAGTGCTTAAGATATCTTGTAATGTATTGCCGCTGTAAATGCTGAAGTAACTGGCATTAGGTGGCTCGTTGCCTGTGGTAGCAGCAGTGACTTGATACAAGATACCCTCATGCCTTAATATCTGACCAACAACATAGGCTTTAGAGTCAACATAATCTCCTACAAATTTTTCTAAATCATCTCCGGTGGGTTTTGTTAGAATGTCAGCGAACTGCTGTGTATCCATTACTTTTTTCAGTTTTAATCTGTAGAGGTGTGGGTACCAGGTCTGACTGAATCCTTCACTGGCCCTAGAAACGTCTTCGATTGCATAGTATCGAGGAAGACTAATATCAAAATCGTTAAGTGCGAACTCATCTTTTAGATGTGGCAGTTCTATAACATCACCACTTATAGGTTTACGTCCAACTATTTTGATCCAGTCATTGATATGTACTACTATCATAATCGTATCGTTGTCTAGAAAAACGCCGAATTGACTAAGGTTAAAATCTATATTTTGAACTTGGTAGTGGCCTCGACAGCGATAGATATCCGGATCATATTTCCTATCTCTATTCTCTAACAGTAATAGATCTTGTATATTAGACACGCTTTGCGAGGCATATATCGGCTGATCCGCTGTGGCCTCGCTAACGCTGGGATTTTTCGATCCGACATATTTGTGAACATATAGATCTGTACCGCCAAGCTGAAACATTTCAGAAAGTTGTCGATCCAAAAATTTGTAATCGTTGCCCTTTTCTGGGCGATACAATGATAATCTGGGCATAATACATATTTAGCGGGCATAAATATACTTGGAGAGTGCAATGGCTGAAAATAGTAACCTCGAAGAACGTCAAAAAGTCTACAATTACATACGTGCCATGTTAGGTGACGGCATGGTTGATGTAGAATTAGATCCTATACATTATGAAACTGCCCTTAATCGCGCACTAACAAGATTTAGACAACGCAGTCCAAATGCTGTTGAAGAAAGTTACAGTTTTTTAGAGTTTGTTGAGGACCAAAATGAATATAGATTGCCCGATGAAATCATAGAAGTTCGACAATTGTTTAGGCGTAGCATAGGCAGTCGAACTGGTATGGGCGCAGGCGGCACACTGTTTGAACCGTTCAACTTAGCGTACACTAACACATATCTACTAAATGGTACAATGATGGGTGGTCTATTGACCTATGACCTGTTTGCACAATATCAAGAACTGGTAGGCCGTATGTTTGGCAGTTTTATTGAGTATCATTTCAATGCTAACACACACATCTTGCGTGTGTTGCAACGTCCCTTTGCGGCTGGTGAAATCGTTCTTATGCGGACATACAACTTTAGACCAGATGCAGTGCTTTTGACTGATTTGTATGCAAAACAATGGCTGTATGATTACAGCCTAGCAGTTGCAAAATATATCTTAGGTGAAGCAAGAGGCAAGTTTGCACAAATTGCAGGACCCGGCGGCGCCGGCGGTCTTAACGGCGGAGATTTAAAAGCCGCGGCAAAAGAAGAAATGGCGGCTCTTGATAAAGAATTGGAAACATTGATTTCTGGTGGCACTGGCTATACCTTCGTAATAGGTTGACCTTAACCCTTAGATCAGATAATATATAGTATCTGTGGGGGATATTATGATTATCGGTGTCTGTGGTTTTATTGGGTCCGGCAAAGATACTGTCGCTGACTATTTGGTTAACTTTCATGAATTTCGTAGAGAAAGTTTTGCAAACACACTGAAAGATGCTGTTGCGGCAGTGTTTGGTTGGGATAGGACTATGCTTGAGGGTCGTACCAAAGAGGCACGCGAATGGCGCGAACAGGTAGATTTTTGGTGGAGTAATAGATTAGGTCGACAGATCACTCCACGTTGGATATTACAGTATTGGGGTACCGAAGTCTGTCGCGGCAGTTTTCATGATGACATATGGATTGCTAGTTTAGAAAATAAACTGCGTAAAACCAAAGACCACATAGTAATAAGCGACTGCCGTTTTCCAAATGAAGTACATGCAATTAAAAAAGCTGGCGGCAACATTGTTTGGGTACAGCGTGGCAGTCTTCCTTATTGGTATGAAACTGCGCTCAGTGCTAACAACGGAAATGACAGGGCACTACAGATCTTAAAAAATGACGGCGTTCATGCCAGCGAGTGGGCATGGATTGGTTCAGATTTTGATTTTGTGCTAGATAACAACCATACGATAGATAAACTATTTCAACAGATTAAAAATCTGGTAGTAGATCACCCTGACGCCACTGTGTGCCCTCTCGATGTAAAACACGCTGACAATTTGCACACACTGATTTAAGATTGTTGTGTTTGGTGTTAGTCATGTTCCCATCAATATGAAACACATTGAACTGTTCTTTATATTTTGACCTGAAACCACATTTGTCACATTGCATTTTTAACTTATAACCATCCTTATACCATTTAGGTATACCTTTACTGGTTCCATTGTAACGTACACAAATCTCGCACTTACTACGATAGTAAGTTTTTCCGTTTTTTTTATAATTTATTGCTGCAGGTCTGAGACCACAACTGCATAGAGGACGTTGCATAAGTGTATTTATTGCCCTTTTTCTCCCCTTTCCATAGTTTATATTAGCCTATTTTTTGCTTTATTTCGGTAAATAAAACTAACATATACTCGTGGGAGAGAATAATGGCTTTAACATCACCAGGCGTACAGGTAACAGTAATTGACGAGAGTTTTTACACTCCAGCTGAACCAGGTACAGTACCATTAATCATAGTTGCTTCAGAAACAAATAAAAGCAACGGTGCAGGCACAGGCACTGCGCCGGGAACATTGGCAGAAAACGCTGGTAATACTTATTTGATCACTAGCCAGAAAGATCTTGTTGATACCTTTGGCGATCCAATTTTCAAAACTGATTCAAATAATAATCCAATACATGGTGGAGAACAAAATGAATATGGTCTTCAGGCTGCTTACAGTCTATTAGGTGTAAGCAATCGAGCATATGTTGTACGCGCAGATGTAGACTTAAATGAACTTACTGCGGCAGCAGATGCTCCTGGCGCTAGACCTCCTAATGGTTCATATTGGTTAGATACACAAAATACTAAATGGGGTATATTTCAATGGAACAGTGATCCAGTCACTGCCACTGGATCAGGACAAAGGTTTACCAACAAAGTACCAATCGTAATTACTGACACCAGCAAGGTTGTCGATTATTCTGGTAGTGATTACACGCCAAAGGGCAGCGTAGGTGCAGTAGGTAATTATGCTGTGGTGGCAGTAACAACTACTTTAACAGTATGGTACAAAAATCTTAGCGGCATATGGGTACAAGTTGGTGCGCCTGAATGGTTTAGTTCATGGCCTACAGTTCAAGGCACCAAGAGCCCAAGTTCCAGCACTGGCACACTTACTTTACAGGCTGCTGATATTGGCACAGTGACTATCTCCGTTACCGGTGCAACAATTGCTGCAATCGCTGCTGCAATTAATGCAAATACTACCTTATCTAATAACGGAGTGACTGCGGCTGCTGTGAACAGCAAACTAGAAATTTATAGTGATGGTACGATTGGTGCAACATCTCAAGCTGCTAGCTCTGATGTGGGTGTAATCACTATTGGTGGTACGCTGACCGCTGCAACGGCAGCAGCCAGCACGATTGGTGTTGCCAGTGGTGACTACATGCTGCCCAAACTCACAACGCAGGCACACACTCTTGTGCCTACATACAAGCGTTCTGATAATTCAACCACAGTGTTAGGACGTCCGACCGGATCAGTTTGGATTAAAACAACTGAGCCGAATCTTGGCGCCAGAATCAGAGTAAAGAGATACAACAGCACTACAGCGGCCTGGGAAGATCAAACTACTAATTTATTTGAAACAAATGCAGCCGCTATTAACGGTTTAGATCCTACTGGTGGTGGTGCAAATTTAGCGACCGGCGCATTGTTTGCCAGGTATAACGTTGAAGAAGATGAAGGTGATAACTACAGTTCCTTAGCTACATACAAAATTTATCGTAGAAACGCTACTGGCGCCACAGCAATCACCAGTGCGGCAGTGACAGCAAGTAGTTTCCCGGCCGGTGCTTACACTTTCGAGATGGCAGAAAGTCTTACCGGTGAGGATACATATAGTGCAAAATTTACAGTCAGCTTTACAGGCGCGGCAAGTGTTAATGATGCAGACACATTCGCTGACGCTGTCAATGCAGCAGGTATGACTAATGTCAGTGCTAGCGTTGATGCACAAAATAGGGTAACAATTACACACGCAACGGGCGGTGACATAAAAATTAATGAAGGTCCTTCGGCACCATTTAACAACATTTTTGCAATTACAGGTGCTGCAAAAACCACTAACCTTTATGCGGCAGGCACTGGCGATCTAGCATTTGATTATGTTGCTACGCTATGGAAAGAACTGTCATTTGAAGCTTCCGACGATGCTCCATTGGCCTTGGCCGCAGATAATCAATTATGGTATAGTTCTGTCATTGATGAAATAGATATTTTAGTGCATGACGGAAGTGATTTCGTAGGATACCGTACAGCGACTAGTCCGTTCTTTGCAGCGGCCGCTGGAAATAAAACTGATCCCGAAGGTCCGATCGTCAGTGCAACTGAGCCGACACAGCAGAGCGATGAAACTGACCTTAAAAACGGTGACCTCTGGATAGACACTAGCGATCTGGAGAATTTCCCAACAATTTACAAATACAATGGTGACCTATTGAGATTTGAGTTGGTAGACAAAAGTGATCAGTCGACAGAAGATGGCATTCTATTTGCAGATGCACGCTATAACACAGCAGGTGCAAATAGTGACGAGCCCGGAACAATCAAAGATCTACTAGACAGCAGTTATGTTGATCCTGATTCTCCCGATCCAGCACTATACCCCAAAGGCATGCTGCTATGGAATTTACGTAGAAGTGGATTCAACGTTAAGAAATTCCAAAGAAATTACATTGACCTCACAGGTGACAATGATCGGAACAGTGAAAATTCTGGTGAGTCTATGGAACTTTATTATCCACATCGCTGGGTCACAGAAAGTGCTAACCAGGCAGATGGCTCTGGAACTTTTGGACGTAAATCACAGCGGGCTGTTGTTGTACAGGCCATGCAGTCATTGGTAAATTCAAACCAACAGATTAGAGATACCGACGGCCGTGTTTTCAATCTGCTAGCATGTCCGGGTTATCCAGAACTTATAGGTGAACTGGTCACACTGAATTATGATCGTGGGTTGACCGCATTTGTCGTAGGCGATAGTCCTGCTAGACTTAATGCCAGTGCTACGACCTTGAATGCCTGGGGCACAAACAGCGCAGGCGCAGTCCAAGATGACGACAACGGTCTAGTAAGTTTCGACGAGTTCCTGGCCGTTTACTATCCCTATGGCTTTACCAGCGACAACGCAGGTAACAACATTGTAGTACCACCAAGCCATATGATGTTGAGAACAATTGCTCTTAACGATCAAGTTGCATTTCCATGGTTTGCCCCAGCGGGCACTAGACGAGGCGGCATTACAAATGCAACAGCAGTTGGATATATTGACAGCGAAGGTGAATTCGAAACAGTTGCATTAAATGAAGGTCAACGTGATACCATGGCAGGTATTAAAACTAATCCTATCGCATTCCTAAGCGGCAGCGGTTTAGTGGCATTTGGTCAATATACTCGTGCTAGAAATGCCAGTGCATTAGATAGGATAAATGTGGCAAGATTAGTTGTATACCTACGTAGACAATTAAATCAATTGGCTAAACCATATCTGTTTGAGCCTAATGATAAAATTACCAGAGACGAAATTAAAAATGCCTGTGAAAGTTTGATGTTAGAATTAGTGGGACAACGTGCACTTTTTGACTTCTTAGTGGTTTGTGACGAGTCTAATAACACTCCGAGCAGAATCGATCGTAATGAATTGTACGTTGACATTGCTATTGAGCCAGTAAAAGCAGTGGAGTTTATCTACATACCATTACGTATTAAAAATACCGGTGAAATTGCTGGTTTAGGTTAATGGATAAATAAAAAGACGGAGAACATAAATGACAACAAACGTAGCATCACTATCAAGATTCACAGTACCATTAGACGGTGCTGCTTCGCAAGGGATGTTGCATCCTAAACTAAAGTATAGATTTCGTGTAACATTCGAAAACTTTGGTGCAAAAGGCGGCCCCCCAACAACAGAATTGAGTAAACAAGTTGTTAGTTTCAATAGACCTACTATACAGTTTGAGGCTATAGATCTGCCTACTTATAATTCCCGGGTCTATATCGCTGGTAGACATGCATGGCAGACTGTACAATGTTCCTTACGTGACGATGCCTCGGGCAATGTCACTAAACTAGTTGGCAATCAATTGCAAAAACAATTTGACTTTTTAGAAATGTCAAGTGCAGCCAGCGGCATTGATTACAAGTTTAAAACACGTTTCCAAATATTAGATGGTGGAAATGGTGCATTCACTCCGAACGTACTTGAAGAGTGGGAAATGTACGGTTGTTATTTAGAAAACGTAAACTATCAAGAAATGAATTATGGCTCAAACGAGGCATTAACTATTCAGATGACAATAAAATTTGACAATGCATTACAAGTAAGTGGTCTAGGTGATAACGTTGGAAGAACTGTTGGAGCTAACGCATCAGGCGTAGGCGGTTAATTTTCCAATAACTATGTAAAAGGCCGAGTTTAACTCGGCCTTTTTTACGGCATAAATAATATTATGTCCAATAAATTCGATGGCTATTTAAAACAAATATCTGGCGTTGATACTCAGCTACGGGATTTTCAACACGCCAGTAGATTGTTTGTAGATGATACATTTAGGCTGGCGCCAAAGCACAAACATCTGTTTCATGTTGCATTACGTGTTAATAGTAATGCATATAAACTGCCTAGTCTACAATTACAAAATCAAAATGAAATTAATCTGCTAGTGAAAAGTTGTTCACTGCCAGGCTTTAATGTGACAGTAGAAACTGTCAATCAATATAACAGAATAAAACAGGTGCAGACTAAACAGGCGTTTAATACAGTGACAATAAAGTTTCATGATGACAACAATAGCACAATACATAGATTATGGCAAAATTACTATAGTTACTACTATGCTACTCCTAACACCAGCAGACTACCTGGTGCTTATAGAAGAACCGCTATGAAAAATGAGATAGTAAACTCATTTAGATACGGTTTAGATAATAATAGTAGCGCTCCATTTTTTGACAGTATAGTGGTTTATCAAATGGCCAGACAAGAATTTGTAAGTTATACGTTAGTGAATCCCATAATTAAATCTTGGCAATTTGACCAAGCAGACTATGGTCAAGGTGGTCCTACAGAATGCACCATGCAGGTAGACTATGAAGGCTTATTTTTTGGCAACGGTGTTGTTCAACCTGGCAATCCTATTGGATTTGCACTTAATCACTACGATAGAACTCCAAGCCCGCTAGGAGCAGGAAAATCAAGGGGTATTACCGGCGTGGCAAATGTACTTAGCGGATTAGGCACAGTGTTTGGGGACATAGCGTCTGGTAGGTTTAAGGAAAGCCCGTTAGATTTTCTAGCTACCGCAGTGACCGCAGTAAATACTTATAACAATGCTAAGGCAATTACCAAAGAAGGAATTATTAGAGAAGGAAGACAGATCTTAAACAGCACTGTGACACAGGTTTTTAACAACGCGGCTGATGAACTTGCACAGCGCCGAACTGGAGGTCTTAACAATATAGTCGTGCCGAGAGCATCTGCTACACAACAAGTTACTCCAGCCATCCCTATTAATTTACCATAATGCCAAGTTTACCGCAAAATCAAATTACTGTCCAGGAATCAGGTACAGAAGTTAGGAAATTTTTTGACAGTTACTTTCTACAACAACTGACATTTCCTAGCAATGAAATAGATGCTGTGGTTGGTTTTTTTACCAAACGTGGATTTGGCCAGGAAGCAAGTAACAGCACTGCTATCACATTACTGACTCAGGCTAAAATTGAAAATGTAAAAGTTTTTACAATTTTAGATACGCTGAAAGGTTTAACCGATGTAGAATTAAGTAAAGTTGTCACAGAGGTTTTAAATGCCCGTAGACCAGTGACCAGTGCACTTGGATACAGCCAGGCTTTCAGAGGTCAAACATTTGAATCTCGTAACATTAGAGTATGAACAAGTATGTTCGTGGAAAATTTGTACCAACTCAACCTGAAAAATATGTAG
>Ga0194116_10007348_pt1 | contig 11436 bp, 8 predicted proteins | sample TA2MahsurfametaG_4_FD_148617 | JGI IMG/M metagenome (GOLD analysis project Ga0194116, IMG submission 148617) | Freshwater microbial communities from Lake Tanganyika, Tanzania - TA2015008 Mahale S9 surface | ecosystem: Environmental > Aquatic > Freshwater > Lake | place: Tanzania: Lake Tanganyika... | reverse complement strand
ACAATCCCAAATTATCTATAAAATTAAAATATTTATAATAAATCGTATTTATAAATAAACAAGTTTTAATCAACTTATAATTTTGAAAAATTTATTTTATTTAATAATAAAAAATTTTATTAAAAAATACATGAATAATTTTCAAAATACCACAAAAACTGTAGAAAAGATATTTTCTGCATTATTAACAGCAAAAACAAGAGAAAATAGAATAAAAGAGTGTACAAAATTGCTTCAAATTTTTGAAAATAACATGGTCTTGACATTAAAATTTGATTTTATATTAAATAACATCGATGATTTTTCAAATTGTGATTCTTTAGATTGCAAGAAACTATGGCTTCAGGTAGAAATCACTTAAGTTGTTTAAATAGAAAAAATTATTTGTTTTATTACCACTTTTTTTAATAATAAAATCCATTTCAAGATAGCGATTCAAATTATCAAATTTAAATCTGAATACAGATACAAATTGTTTCAAAAAATAAAAATGATTATACTTGACCTCACAAAAGAATCAGGAAAAGATGAAACAATTCTCAAATTAAAAGTAATTTATAAATAATTGAAAAAGGCTCTTCATTCAGTGACTAATTGTGGGCTAGATAATATGGACTACAATCCAACGGATATTCTCGAATTTTTAGTTTTTGAATGCTTGTTGAGATTTCATATTGATTATGAGTATCTTTTTACTATGATTTACAATGTAGTTAAAAGAGAGTATGTAAAATTAAAAATATTTTAGAAATTATTGAACTTTCTTTTTCTTTACGAAATAAATTTACACAGGTCAAATATTAAATTAAAGATAATTTTTAACAAAAAATTCTCTTATTATTTTATATTATTAAATTTTATAAATCAAAGCCATGAAAGAATTTCAGCCTTTCTTATTGAATTTATCATTGATACTATGATTATTATTTGTTTAAAAAAGATATCGAATATAAACCCAAAAGAAACATTAGATCCACAGGTAATCGATAGCAAAAAAAATTTCATTAAGAAAATTTTCAATTTTTTTGAATTTTATGTTGTGCAAAAAAATATTGAAAAAAAGATCTCAATTGTCAAAAATATTATAATAGTCTTAATTTTCTTTGATCGATTCGATAGGCAATTTACAAGAAATTCTTTAAAAAATTATTTTTCAGATGAACCGAAATTAATGATCAATTATATTTTAGAAATTCTACAAACAAATACAATTAATAATCATTTCACAGACTTAACTGATTATTTTTATTATAAAGATTGCAATATATTATGGAAAGCTAATATTTCCTCAAATACAAATCAAAAGTGTAAGCAAAGTAAATTATTAGCAACTTCTCAAAACGAGGCATCAGAAATAATCAATCTGAATAATAATAATAACCAAAATAATTTTTCTTGTCAAAATTCGGCTTTGAATAATTCAAAATATATTTCATCTCAAATTTCAAAAGAAATTCCAGATTGTTCTTTACTTGACATCTCTATTCACTCTGTCCACGAAACTTTCAAGCCTAATACCGAAGTGGAGAAAATAAATAATTTAATTTATGAAAAATTTTACAATTCAAATTCCAATATAGAAATATCCTCTAGTGGATTCCAGGCTAATTCATATATAAATAGCTATTCTTATTGGTCTACATATAATAGTGATTTTAGTATTGTAAAAGGCCACCCTAATGAAGGATTACTTGATACACTGTTTGATTATAAGAAAATATTTGAAGAATTCATCGCAAAAGTCGGTGAACCAAAGAGTTATCTTTCAATCTATAAGCATTTTATTATAAAAGAAGTTATTGTTATCATACAAATATATTTTTTGGGTTATGAAAAAATACCTAAAATAAATATTCCATATTCAACTCTAATTAATCATTTCTATAGAGTAGTCGAGAGCTCAAATACTAGCATTGATTTTGAAATATTGATTGTATTTACTAGAATTATAAAGAAATATGGAGAGCAAATAACTGATGAATGGTCTGATATTTTCAAGATCTTAAATATTATTATAAGAAGAGAAGAAAATAAGAATTATGATAAATTCATAAAAGTTTTATATGAAATATTAGATAGGATAAAATTGCTTATAATTTCACAAAAATTCCATGGAATTTTAGAAGAATATATTAATTTCTTGGATGAATTCAAATCTTTTCCTTATGATTCACTTATGATATTGAAATGCAAGTACAAATTGAATAGCTTTCTTAATTATATTTCAAAATTAGAAAGCGTTATTATCGAAAATTTAATCAAGTAACAATAAGTTATTTAATGTAATCTTAAGAAACTTTGAATGAATTTCAATAAAAAAATTTATATCAATTGAAAATTAATTTTTATCTTAAAATATAATTTTATTAAATTTTTAGCATGACAAATTCCCGAGTAAGAAATTACGTTTTAGAATTGATACGCTTGAATTACATATCTTCATACAATTTTCCCAATTCGAATTTCAAGCAAACCCTTACTGAAAATTTAATTTTAAAATACTTCACTTCAATAGTTCTTTCAATAGATAATCAAGAAAACTTAAACATGATGAGTATTTTGATAATCGAAATGTGCTTTTATACTCAAGACCTAAAATTTTTCGACAAAATTTTAATTAGAGTTCTTGATTTGCATAATCATTTTAAGGAGTTTTTACAAGAAAGTGATAAATACAATCTCATTTGCAAATTCCAAAAGAACACATTTATTTATCTATTCAATAAACTATCTAGCAGTTTCCAAACCCAAAAAATGCAAATTTTCAATAAGAAAATGTTTTCCATAACTAAAATAGATCTAAAAGACAACTCTTTATTGAAAATTTTACTCTATTTTTTGAAGACCTTTTTTATTAACAAAGACTTCGAAGTTTTTGTAGCTAAAAATATTTCTTATATTTTAAACAATTTACCTTCGCAAGTTGTGCTTAATTTTCATGCATTGAAGAACAATAATTCAAAGAAAGTTATAGAAAATATGAAATCTAAGAAAATTAATATTTACGAACCTTATTTATACATAAAACACAACAAAATCTTTGAATTTCTAATAGAAGTTCTTAAAAGTGATGTCACTAATACCTATATTGGAGAAGAAATTTTGGAGTTATTTTTGATATTAACAAAAAATATTTTTTTTTTCAAATGTATTCCTTGTGAGATTTTACTTAAAGTAATTCTTGATGAAGAAAACTTAAAAAAATATTTGACTAACAAAAAATTTTTTGAATTGTTAGTAGGAATAATAGTAATTTCTCCATTTAATTATTCGAGCTTTAACGCAAATGGGCAGTTGAACGCCAAGAGTTTAGTTAAGACGTCTTACGAATTTTTTAAAAAAGACATTACTAAAAAGGTCTTAGTAGATATAATAACAATGCATTCAGATAAGCTAAAAGATAAGATGCTTGATTTAAGTCTTAATTCTTTAAAAGAGATAATAAAATCAATGAAAAATATTGTGGCAAATTACAAAAAAGCGTTAAATAGCCAACTTAATAAAAAAGAAACTTTGATTTTTGGAAATCCCCATTTCCAATCAAATACTTCAAATTTAATTCATCAAAATATTTTCATAGGAATAAATCATTCAAACACAAGCATTGCAAATATCAATACAAACCAAACTCTGAATAATTCTAACATTGGGGCAAACATTTACGGGAATTCCATTATATATTTTAATCCTAAAGAGAAAATTATCAATCTAAAATTAATGACAGAAGCTAATATGAAGGATGATAATATTGCTACTTACAAGGATTGTAACAATCGAAGTCAAGTAAAATTTAAAAATTGTAAGCAATGTATGAACAAAATATTAATTATCTTAAGAGTGTATATGCAATCATATTTTCAAAAAAATATGAGTGAGTACTTAAATGAATATTTAAAAAGAAATAATCAAAAAACGAATTATCCTAACTATATTTTCAATAATTTTAATTCTGCTTTTGCTTATAGTTTCAATAATACTTTGAATTCAGTAAACTTTTCAAATCCGCATAATTTAAATTTATTAGAGGCTTTATTAGAAAAAAATAATTTAAAGAATAATGATCAAAATATTAATTATAACAACCTTATTCTAAATAATTTAGCTAATTTAAATTATGTTAATTTACATAACCAACTCCATCAACAATCAAATAACATTATTAATTCTCAAAATTTAAATTTCAATAATAATGATAATCTTCGTAATTGTAATAACATTAAATATAATAATAACTCATTTACTGAAGATGAATCTATCTATTTAAGCAGTCCACCAAATTCTTTAAAAAATCACAATGGAGCAAATAATGGATTTACTACTAATCATGCTAATTTTTTGAATTCTAATCTATCAAATAACCTTAATAATATTATTGGTATTTCCAAAAATTTTAGGAATTTTCCAAACAACTCAAATATTTGTTTAACAAATGGAAATCCGAAATCTAGTAATACCAATAACTTCTTCAAATCTCATATAATAAATAAAAATAATATTTATAATAACAATCTTAATGTTCTTGAAAGATATAAAACAACAAATAATAATAATTTCAATTTTGATTCAGCAATCAAAGAACAGCAAGTTTCCAATTTTAATGATTCAGAAAAAATAAAAAACATGTCAAATTTTTATTCTAATTATTTAGAAGCGCTTTTTGATTTGACAAATTTAGCTTACTTTAAGCCTTCAATAGCAATATCTATCTTGTACACTTTATTTAGTTTGAAAGAGGTTATTTCTAAATTTGGAGATGAGCTTATATTAAAAACTATATTTCTTGTATTAAATTTAGGATGGTCGCAATATGAAACAGAAATTTATAAAGTGTTTAATGAAAATTTCAATTTAAAATTTCGTAAATTTGATTATGAAAAAATTCGATCATTTGAAACTCCGCTTAAAAGAGAATTTATTAATTTCTTATCTGATATAGTAATTTACAATTTAGTTGATAAAATTTCCAATGGTCAAAATATTCTTTCAACCTTTAATTCAATTATGAAAAATAAAACAAGCAGAGAAAGTATTTTTCTGGATATATGCCGATGGAATGTTATTTCAAAATCTATTCGAGATAATATGAAAAACGAGTATAGAAATAAAATTCAAGAAAATTCACAAGTTTTCATTGGTTTTAAGTAAATTAAAATTTTAAATTATTGAGAAAAACTTATTAAAAAATTACACAAAAAAAGATAAAATATAATTATTTTATATAAATTTAAAAAAGCTCAATTTTGACAATAATACCTTTGAATCAAACCATGTCGGAAGTCTTAATAAGAAACACAATTTCAAATATAAACTTTATTATTGATTATAACCTTGATATAAACTTGCCAAATGAAGCTGATGATTGTGAAAAATTTTTGAATGTTTTAATAAATAAGAATATAGCAAAAGAAGATGATTCAAAAATTGAAGATAAACAAGATAATGAAAATTTAGAAAGCACTAAGCAAATGAGCTTGGATAAAGAGGAAGGTAAAAATTAAATTTAACAAAACTTTAGAGGAATTAAAAATTAGTGCGAAATTAAAAAATAAATCTTATGAAGAAAAATTAAATTCTCCTATTAAAGAGCAAGAAGATAGTCCTCTATCGGATAAATATAATAATGATGATTTTTATATGAGAAGAAGTTTGAGTATAGATTTTATTTAATTAAAATTTACTTTTACAATCTATTTTATTTTATAATTTAAAATTTAGGTCATAATTTCAAAAATTCAAAAAATAATAAAAAAGTTCCTTTAGCTAATGACTTTAATTGCCACTATCAATTCAATACAAATTTGAAAAGCAAAACGGATAATTATGAATACATTGATAATAATTATTTCAAGAATAATTATTCAAATAAAATCATTGCAAACAGCTCTCCAAGAAATTTAATTCAAGATTTGGCAGAGAATAATATTATTTTTAAACACATGCTTTATTTGATTACTGAACAAGATTATAAATTCAAACAAATAGAGAACAAAACTTCTTTAGATGAATATATTAAAAACCTAGACAATACACCTGTTTACGTAACTTATAATTGTGGGGTTTTATACATTCCAAATAAAAGTAATTAAGATTGTTAAAAATTAATAAAATTTTATTTAATTCTTTTAAAATTCAAAAAATAAAAAAAAGTAAATTTATCTGAATATGACATCCTTACTTATACTGGGAAAGTTGATAATAATTACTTAAATTTTTTATCAAAAATCGGCAAAATCTTTTCTGTAACAGACAATCGAAATATCAGCTCAGGTGGAATAGACAGAAATGGTTCAAACGGAAAATATAGCTTGTTTTATCAAGAAAATATATTCCAAATAGCTTTTCATGTCTCAAACTTAATGAAAATCGAAAAAAGTAAATTTAATTTTATAAAATCATTTTATTTATGTTAATTCAGATAAATCAGATCAAAATTTAACAAAAAGCTTCAATACCTTCACAAATCAAATCCCAAATAAAAACAATACAAATACTATGATCCACAACAACAGTAATAATCAATTTTACAATAATTATTCAAATAATTCATTCAATAATACTTATCTTAACCAAAACAACATCAACAATTTTAATACAAATGATGCATTATTCGAAATGAGAAAAAAAATAATAGGAAATGACTTCATCAATATTGTTTGGTTAGAGAATCCAAATCTGGATTTTAATCCAAATATAATAATTTCCGGTGCTATATTGATTTATATTGTTATTTATCCATTTTCAGAAACGAATTATTTGATAAAATTTAAATTTAATAAAAATTCTAAAATTAAAATAAAGCAAAAATTATTGAATTATTTTACGGATGAGCTACTAATTAACACCGAATACCTTTCACAATTTTTGATAAATAAAATCATTTTGATAAACTTAATGATAAAGTATTTCTTAGATAATACAAATTATAAAAGAATTGAAATCGATCTGCATTTTAATAATATTCCTGATCCAACTCCAAATAAATTATATTATGAAACAAGTTTATCTTTAAGATACCAGTTTATAAAGAACATTGTTAGCAAGAATTTTTGAAAGTGTTTAATTATATTCGAAATAAGAAATACATTATTTCGTTAATTTAATTGATTTGATGTTTTTAATGTATTATTTAATTTATTAAATATTTAAAAACTTTCAAAATTATGAAAAGCTAAATTATATTATTTTATTCTTAAATTAATATTGTGAATATTATCAATTCTATATAAATATTAAATCCTTCTGTTATTAGTATAATTATTAATGATCAAATTAAAAAATTTTAAATTAATTTTATTTGCTGATTGTCCTAAATCTATTCGGGTTTTATTATTATATTTTTAAATACTTCTTTAACTGAACTTGAGAAAATTTCAAATATATCTTATATTAATTATTTTTTATTTATTATAAATAAAAATAATTTTAACATTTTTCAAAGTAGAATTATTTGTAATTGATTCTAATTAGAAAATTATCCCAAGATTTCTTCGATATGTTTTTTCATTGGACTATCTTTATAAAAGTCTAAAATATTAATTTTTGCAATTTTAAGTAAATTAGAATTCTTTTCATCAAGTGATTTATTATATTTCAAAATGGTATTAAGGGCATAGTATGTCCCCCAAAAAGCTTTAAAGCTAGGCTTTATAAGCAACGATTGAGAGTAATACTTAATAGCATTTTGAGCTGATTCTGTATTATTAAATGAACTTAAAATATCCCCTATTTTTGTATATATCATATAGTTATTAGGATGGAATAAAAGAACTTCTTCCAAACAAAAAATTGCTTTATTGTAATTATTTGTAATTAAGTAAATATCACTAAGTTCATACCAAACATCAATATCATCCATATAAGTTTTAAGATATTCTACTAAAAACTCTGTAAATTCTTTAATATTATTTAAATTAAATTTTATTTTTAAAGTAGCCAAATAGCGCTTCATAGCTAATCTATCATCTTGATTTGCTTTAATCAACTTTTTAAAGGTTTCAATAGATAAATCATATAAGTCAGTTATTTCATTTAAACTTGCTTCCATTCGTATTATCTTTGTCTCTCTTCCAAAAGTCGATTTGAATTCTTTTAATAGTTTTATTGCATAATCAACCTTTTTTAATTCTAAAGCTAAATAAAAAAGCTTTTCTTTGTAAAAATATAATTCTTGTTCTAATGAGTTTTTGTGGATTAATAAAATATTTTCCAAATGAGTAAAATGGAAAATTGAAGAATTCAAATTTTGTTTGATGCTGTTGTCTAAAAAGGTGCGGTATTTATTAAAAGATTGTAAATTCCAATATTTAATTGATTCTTCGATTGAATTAATTGTTGGAACATCATTTAAATTTATATTTGAATCTTCCATTTTATTTTTAATGCTATTTTTAATTAAAAAAAGTTTATCTTTAAATTTATGCTTCTATTTATCACTATGATTAATATATTATAATTTAAAATATTTTGTTAAAAAATATTTAAAAAGAATTTTTGTTTAATACATAAACTATTTTATATATAATATAATTAATGCTTATTTAAAAATTAGGCTGATTCTATCGCATAATTATTTTATTAAATATATATTTAAATTTTCATTTTCCGTTTTTCTCTTGATACCAAAAATCGTCATTCCCAATATTGAATTCGCCTAAAAATTGAAATAGTTATTGAAGTTAATAACTCAAATTATATTATAATATGAATTAAATACCTTCTTTATTCAGCTGAATTTTCTCCATTTTATTCTTATCATTGAATGGTTTATTTCTAAAAATTAAATTTGTTTATAGGCGTATGATTTACTTATTGTATTTAGGGGATTCTAATGTTCCTATAGAACTTGGTATTATTTTGTTCGATTTTCCATAAAGCGAATTTAATTTATAGATTAGCGGATCTAAGTCACGATTTGAATTATGTGAGTTGGAATTCTTTTCGAAATTTAAAGTATTGTAAACATCATCAATTCCTCTGTTTTCTCCAGAACTAATAATTAAATGTATATTTTTTTACTTTATGATTATTTAGAATATTAAATAATTTGCTTCAGCAATATTAAACGACTATTTTATGTTTTCAAAAAATTAATTATTAAATCCATTTACTTAAAATTATTATTAGAAGATAAGTGTTGATTTAAGATATTTTTAACATCAGTTAATTTAGCTAATAAATTTCTGAGGTTTTGAAGGTCTAGTGATAAAGTCTCTATTTTTGAATTTTTGTTGTATATTTCTTCGTTCATTATTTTATTTTGATGCACCACTTCATCGTAATTACTTTTTAGCAGTTCCAATTCAGACTTGATATCTTCAAAATTTTTTTCACTTGCTTTATTTTCATTAAGGGCATTTTTTAAATTATTTTCAGTGAGTAGAAGCTTGCTTGTGAGTTCGCTGTTTTGCTTTTTTAATTCCTCATTAGCCTTTTCAATTGATAAAAGCCTTTTTGTTACGGTATCGAAATTTTTTTCAAAATTTGATTTTATTTTCTTTGTGAATAAATAAAATTTACAATAAAATTATAAGAATTTTATAATAAGGAAATAATATAAAATTTCTTTATTTATAAAGGATTAGTTATTTACATCTTCCAGTTTATTGTTTATTTCATCAAACATATTTTTTGATTCCTTATATACTTTTTGTATTTGCTCGGATTTGGATTGTCTTTCGGATTTATTATTTTCAATGTTTTCTTTTATTCCGCCCAAAGAAGACTATTAAATTTTTATTTCTTTTTCAAGTAAAATAAATAAATACTTCTAAAATTCTTATTCTTTCATCGAAAGCTCTTAGTAAATCATTATTCGAAGAATGATTAGGAATAGTCTTTATTACGTTGTGATTATTAATGTTTTCATTTTCGATTTTATTTTCCTCAAAGATTTTTGACTTTGTTAAAACTTTTTCCTCTTGAATATCGTCTAGTTTTTATTTATTTTGGGATTTAAATACTATTGCTATTTTCAATTTTTATGCTATTGTCCATTTCAATTTGCACTTAATTAGTTATAATATTTTTTTTAAAATTTAAAATATTTTCGGTAAAATTAAACATGAGGCTAAATTTAATTAAATAATATTTATGGTTTGTTATTTTTCAAATGTAAATTTAAAAGCTTTTGGTAATTTTTATATTTCAAAAATTGAATTTAATAAATTTTTCTAAAGGTCTATTATCAATTTTACAAATAAAATAAACCTACAATATATCTTATCAATAATATATTATTTTTCGCCATTTTACTGTATTGATTTAAATAACAAGACTGCCCTTATTTTAAAGTTATGTATTATTTATTATTCTTTTTCATTTTGTAGACAAATCAAGTATAATAAAAAGTATTTTTAAAATAATAGATAGCTTATTTTTTATATTTTTTCGAAATAAATATTATTCCATTTTAACAAATAATTTTATTTTTAGAAACATATAATTTATGATATATTTTCAATTGTCTATTTAAAATTTATTAAAAAAATTATGTTTTTTTAGAATTAAAATTAAAAGTTTTAAGTAAATATCAATCTATATTAAGATATTTTAGAAATATTTTAAATAATTAATAATTAGGGAAAAAAATTATTTTCATAAAAGTAAATTTCTTTTTTGGTTTGTTGTCTTATAAATTGAAATTAAAGTGTTAATCTATGTTTTAATATTAAATGAATTATGAACCTCCTTTTGATAATATTTCCCATCCTGTTGATAAAAATTCTTTCACACCGGAAAAAATACCTTTAAAGAAATCCCAAATTTTTACTTTATTTTTGATTTCGATAAATTGGTTTGAAGTATTAGGTGTTGTAGAATTTTTAGGTACATATCCATTAGGTGTTTGCTGATGTTTTTTGCATAAATCTCGTATTTCTTGGAAAGCCTTAGAATTCATCATAGCATGCTGAATCGAATGAAATCCTTTTCTAAAAGTTTTAAATGGGGTTTTCAAATCTTTAAAGGTTTTATTTTGAAAATTTTCAGGTAATCTATTATTTTCTTCATTCACGAAGCCCATAAATTCATTTTTTAAACTTACTCGAGAGTTTGCAGCATTATTATAATCGATACAGTATTCGTATAGTTGAATTTCTGGATTATTGGATTTTTCAGCTTCTGTCCACATTTTCAGAAAATCGTTTTTTATTTCCTCATAAAAATCTCTGATTTTTGGTTAAACAGGAGAAACTGTATTATTCAAGCTTTGCAAGAAATTTTTTTCGACAGCTAAAGATTTTACGCATGAGAACATATAAATTGAAAGTAATACAATCAAAAATATTGGGGTTTTCATATAGATTTTATATTTATTTAACTAATATTGCTATTTATATTTTTTTAACTCTGTAATGAAGATATTTTAATTTTATAAGTTGTTTAAAGAAATATTTTTTTACTAGTTTAGATAATTAATTTACAAAATGTTTATTTATT
>Ga0194116_10007346_pt1 | contig 11439 bp, 10 predicted proteins | sample TA2MahsurfametaG_4_FD_148617 | JGI IMG/M metagenome (GOLD analysis project Ga0194116, IMG submission 148617) | Freshwater microbial communities from Lake Tanganyika, Tanzania - TA2015008 Mahale S9 surface | ecosystem: Environmental > Aquatic > Freshwater > Lake | place: Tanzania: Lake... | reverse complement strand
AAAATTATATTGAAATAAATTAGTTTGGGGATTGGGGATTGGGGATTGGGGATTGGGGATTGTGGATTGGGCCCAATCCCCAATCCCCAATCCCCAATCCCCAATCCCCAATCCCCAATCCCCAATCCCCAATCCCCAATCCCCAAAAAAATTAAAAAAGTATAATCATCTATTTTAAAATTTAAAAAAAATCAAAAACATTTATAATTAAATTCAATATTTTATTAACAATTTTTTTATTATTAACTGATTAATAAAATTTTTATATTTCTGCAAATAATTCAGATCAAATAATCATAAAATAAAAAATATTTATTAAAAAGCTTCAAACAATGTCTAGTATTTCGATAAATTTTAAAAAATGCATTTTTTTAGTTTTTTTAAAATGATAATAATTAAAAATATATTGTGATTTTCTTTTTTGAGTTTTGACATAAATATATAAATTTTCTTTTAAATGTAAATAATTCCCAAGAAAAATTAATGAATTTTCATAAAATTAATAATTAAATTTTTGATATAATGAGCAACAACAACATTGAACCTATTTTCAACATTCTTCCAATAAACTTTCAACCTCAACAAAAGGAATATTTATTTGATGAGGATAATATAAAGTTTTCAAGTAAATTCGATAGTGGAAATATGCTTAAAGCTGAAAGACATTTAAATTCAAGCACTGTAAAAATAAACTTAATTTTTTTTATTTTCATACTTAGTACTTTATTCAAATTGCATCTGATTGCTATGGTACTCAACAAGAATATAGCTACAAAACTTGGTTCTTTTTTTCTGTTAAAAACTATAATTCCAATAATAAAAAGATAAGAATTTGTATAGTAAATATGCAAAATCAATCAAAATTGTTTTGGGATGGTTATAAATTTGTATATAGAATCACTGATTTAAATTATGATATTGATGAAGATTATAAAGAGGATGAAGAATTTTCATGGAGAAGATTTCCAAATGATATTAAATCTGAGGTAAAATTTTAAGATAAATAGCTTTTAGATGAAAAAACCCTTGAGATTAGTTTTATAATTGAGCTCCAAGCAAAACAACAATATTTTTTTGCCTTTTGCTATCCTTGGTCATACATTAAAAATCTCGTAAATCTTGATTAAATGTTATATCTTATATGAAATTTTTTATAAAAAATGAATTTATCTTTATGTTTTATATTTAGAAATTTTTGGAATATTTAGAAAAAGAAAATAATCTATTAAATGATGGGATCATCTCTTATAGCAGAGATTTACTGACTTTCTCAAAAGAAAAAAGAAGATTAGATATAATAACAATTACATCTAATGAAACCAATTCCGTTAATTCAAATTTTCCTTCTAATAATATTAATGTTATAAACAATACTAACAATAATTTTCAATACTCTGCAAGTAATTCTAAAAAGAATCATCTAAATAATATAAATAATACGCAAAACAAACCAACATTTTCAAACTTCACGAAAATTAGTTCAGAGCCCATAATAAATCCATATACTCCAAAATCTGCGAATATTAAATACAACAGAAACAGCAATCTTTACTCAAATAGCAATAACCATAATAATTTTTTTATAAATTCTACCAACAAATCAATGAAAATTCCAGATAAACCAATAGTATTTATAAGTGCTAGAGTACATCCTGGTGAAACTCCTTCTTCTTTTCTTATGAATGGCTTATTACGATTTTTGCTAAATAAAAAAGACCCTAGAGCAGAAATTTTAAGGAGAGCATTTGTATTTAAAATAATCCCTATTATAAATGTTGATGGGGTCAGCAGAGGCTTTTATAGATACGACACAAATTCACTCAATATGAACAGACATTATATTAGTCCAGGTATGAAAACACAACCCGAAATTTATGCAATTAAAAAATTATTTTTACATTTTTCTCAACAAGGAAAAATAAAATACTACTTTGATTTACATGCACATGCTTCTTCAAGAGGACTTTTTCTTTTTGGAAATTCATTAGAGTTTTTACAACAAATAGAAAATAAATTATTGCCAAAATTAATTGAATTAAATTCAGAAGATCTTGTATTTGCAAATTGTAATTTTAGTGAGAAATCAATGAAATCCAAGGATAAAGGAGATAAATATTCTAAAGAAGGTACTGGAAGAGTCCATTTCAATAAAATATGTGAAATTATTCATTGTTACACTGTTGAAGCTAGTTATTATAAAGGAGTTCAGAAAAATAAATTAACAGATATAAAACCCATAAATTATAATTTATTAATTGATAAAGAAATTTTAAAAACCGAAAATTTTAATTTTGATTTTAATTCGGATATTATTTTCAATTCTATAAATCCAAATAATGAAATAGAATCTCATAATAGAATAGAAAATAAAGAAAGTGAACATCTCTTGCAGATTTTGGCAAAATACTTTAAAATTGATATTGAGCAATGCTTTTTTGGTGACTTAGAAGTTTTGAAAAAAGCTTTAATAAAAAAATCCTTAGATATAGATTATAAAAATAAAAATTTAACGAAAAATAAAGATTTTGATTTAGATGAAGATGAAAAAATTAGAAATATAAATTTAAAAATGAATTTGAGTTTTGATAGTCTTAATAAATCAAAAGAGAAAATAAATAATAATTCTTCAATTGATAGCAGTATGTATAGTTTAAAATTAGAAGATAAAAATGAAATAAATACCATTGATAATAATTTTGATGACAAAAATAAAATTCTTAAAATTTCAAATTATGATAAAACTTCGAGAGGTAATTTTGAGTTTTTACAGGAGCATAAGAATACTATAGAAAAATATACTGAAGATGAATTGATAAACAAAAAAAAAGATTACAAATCCCAATACAATTCAATTTGTTATTTTAATCAGGGATTAAATTTAGGTCAGAGCAATAATTCAATGATAAATAAAAATACAAATGACCAATCTTTGATAGTTATCAAGGAAAATGTACACTATGAAAAAAGTAAATAATTATTTAATCTAATTTTAAATAAATTTAATTATAAAAATTATAAATTATTAATCCTAAATTATTTAAGTAAAACCAAAAACTTCGAAAATTTTAACAAAAAGTGATGATCATAAAACTAAAAACAAAAGTTTTTGTCTTAATAGTAATACAGTTCCATCTAATGATAACAAAAAGCAAGAAATAATAAAACTAATCGAAAATTTTGATAATATAGATTTTGAAATTTATAAAAATCTTGTTTTTTTCGATGAAAGGTATTTATTAGAAGCAAGTTCGTTTAAGAACCCTAATAATATTCAATTTTTGAAATGTTTAAAAGAAGAAAATTTTTTCCACACTCCAATTTCCTATGAAAAAATGGGGATTTCAATGTTAATTGCAGTTTTGGATTATGAAAAATTAAACCCTTTTTCACGATTGGCAAATACAGAATACAAGTCCATAGAAAATTTAAGAATATCTGTAGCTCACCAAATCTTCCAAGGAGAAGAAAAATATAAATCCAGTGCTTTTTGCCAAAATTATATTAAAAATTTAAATTCAGTAAAAAAATTTGAGTCTATAAATGAAAAAATAATTGAAAAACTAAAAAATAGAAAAATTTCAAAAAGAAGTAATAGCATGAGCATGAGGAAGATAAATAATGCGTATAATAATAATATAATAATAAATAATTTCAATAATAATTATTTTGGGCTAATTTCAAGTGCAAATAACCCTCATAATATTAATTATGATAATAATAATTTTATAACTGATCCTAAAAAGGTATTTTATAATATTAATGTTGGAGATTCTATGATGAGTCAGATAAATATAAATAATTACAATTTTAACGTATGTAATTATTCAAATTCAGATAATAATTTATGTAAGATAATTAAATTATTTATTAAATCATATTTATCTAATATCAAAAATTTTTAATAAATAATAAAGTTTACGAAAATAAATTTAATACAATCCAAGGAGATACAGCTAAGAAGCCGATTGATGATTATTTAAGAAACGATATTATTGATATGATGAATCATAATCGGCCTAATTTCTTAAATAATGATGGAAATATATCTAATAATCCTAAAACAAAATTTAATAGTTTGTATTATTCAAATTTTTATTCTAATAATTACATTAATCAAGAATCCAAATATTCTAGACTTATAAATCAATCTAATTTAGATAAATACAATAAAAGCACTTTTAATTTAAATGAATTTAACAAATATCTGAATCCAGTAAAAATTCTAAAAAACGATAATTCAATTAAAATAAATTATGACGCTAAAAAAAGGAAAGAAGAATATGCTTTAGATATTCCAAAAAGATTAAAATTTCAAATGGATTTATTAAAAAATAAAGCAGAGAGAAATAAAACAATTAAAACTAATTATGAATCAGAAGATATATATTTTGATTCGGAAAATAGAGAGGATGAACAAGAAATGATTAAAAGTTATATCAATTTTGCTAAAAATCCTAATAATATTTATATATCTAATAAATTATTATCTAATGAAAAAATTTCTGGAAATCCAAACCAAATATATTATATGAACAATATTTCGAATAGTGAAAGTATTTTAAAGGAAACAAAAGAAAATAGAAAAGCATTTATTAATAATGAAAAAATTGGCTCAAATATGCCTAATAATTATCAGACTACTAAAAATAAAAAAATACATCAATTAAAATCTCATGATAATCCTAAAGGAAGGAATTTCAAACCAGATGTCAGATATAATTTAAATGAAGGAAAAGTTATTCTTACTGGCTCACATGCAGCTAAAATTCGAATGCTTAAAGGATTGGATTCAAAAGGGAATAAAAAGAAATCAGAAACAATTTTAAACGTAAAATGTGTTGGATTGAAAGCTGATTTCAATTTAAATGAGAATCTTAATAGTTTTAAATTTTCTAAGAATGAAATAAAAGATGATAAAGTTAAATTTTCTTCGAATAGTGTAGTCAATAGAGGTAGAATTTCAATTAATAATGTTAATGAAAATTTTTCTAAAAATAAATAATCGACTCAGAAAAGTATTAAAAATATTTGAAAAATTTTAACAAGAATTTAATCATACATTAAGATTAAAAATATTTTATGAGTTAGAGTAAAACAATTAATAAATTTGATTAAATTATTTTTTTAAATCATTCATACAGATTCTTAATTTAGAAGCATTTTTATCTATAAAAATGTAGAAAATTTTAAATATTTCTTATTATGCATATTATGTGTGTATTATTAACAAAAACCTAAAATTTTAATATCAATCGTTTTGAAGTTTTTTATGTGAAAATGAAAATATTATTCTATAAAAGCTTATTTAATTAAAAAATGTATGAAAAGCCATTGAATCTTTTTGATATCATTAAATTCTTATTAATATTAAACCGACCACCATCTGTTAATAAATAAAAGATTTATATGTTTTTATTTATTAAAATTCTTTAATTCCTTAAATAATAATTTTTAAATAACTTGAAATTATAATGAATTTTTCACAATTTCAAAGATTTGATAATTTTATTTCTTTAATATGTAAATAAATTATTAAAAATATGCTATCTTGAAAAACAACAAATAAACTGAAATTTTTTTTGAAAAATATTTTATTATTTTTTTTGAATAATAAATTAACTTTCTTAATAAAAAAATGATACAACAAGAGTTTATACTTCAAATAATTAAAAAGATATTTACGATATTTGAAATAAAACATTAATTCAGAATATTTAAATTGTTTATATTTCTAAAATTAAAATTTTTCTTTATTTAACAAAGAAGGAGAATGCTTTAACAATCTCCACTAGCAGAAATTTCGCTGTTTCCGTACACCTATAACAGGTGACAATAGATTATTACATTCACCCCTAGTGCAATGGGTATGCTCCAATCTAGATGAACGTTCTACATGATCAACGTCACATCCCAGCCAGGTAAGTGAATAATCTTATTTTTTTTTTATTTATGAGATAAATAAAAAAATTTTTATGGTTTTGATAATTTAAATAATAATTATTTTTCAAAAATAATTGCTTAATAATTTAATAAAGAACATAAAATAAAAATTTATTTTATGAAAGAAAAAATAAAGAACCATTCCTTTTATCATTATTTTTCAAATCCTATTTATTTATTTTTATCTTGCTTTGTTTATTATTGAAAAATTTAAAATTTTATATATTTGGGATCAATCAGAAAATAGTTTTAGATATTTAAAATTTGAATTAAAAATAACCAATTCTTTAAATTTATCTCTTCTAGATAAGATAATTTCGTAATCTATTATTTATAATAATAGAAGCTTTTTCATTTTTATTCTTTTTAAAAAAGTTTTATTAATTTAAAATTTTTGAATTTTTTCTTTTATTTAAAATTTGTATATAATTTGAGAAAAATTCATAATACAATTTTCTCTATCATAAATGTGTTCATTATTCAATAATATAGATATTTTTGAATTTTCCATTACAAAACATTTGATCTTAATTTGTATTTGATTAAATTTCAACCAATTTTCTGTTTTCCTGTAAGTATATCCGTCATTGGAAATAAAATAAATTATTAAATTCAAAATATAAAATATAATCCCTAAAAAAATAATTGAAAGTTTCCAACTTTTATTATTAAATAAAAATGAGTACAATGATGGAAAATCAAGAAAAAGAGGATAAAAATGTTTATGAATCACTTCATAAAAAAGGAGTTTTGGACAATATTAAAGTATCTTTATAATTAAATTTTTTTCTTAAAAATGGATTAATTCGAATTTCTATACTAAAAAATATTTTTAATTATAAAGAATTAAATTTAATTTGAAATTTTTTTAACCAAATTTTTCTTAAAATTATTAAATTTAATTTAGGCCTATTTAAGAAGCAGTCTTGTACAATCAATAAAGGGAGAAAATAATCTATCTAATAATAACTCCAAAAATTTAAATGATTTATCAAACAATAAAAATATTAATAACAACCTAATAAGAAAAGCAATTAGCAATGGAGATTATGATAGAATAAAGCTTTATAAAATTATTTGCAGTCTAATTAAAGATTTCTTTAAAAAAGCCGATTTAAATTACACTTTATCAGTATTTATAGCTGAATGTGGTTTTCAAGATTTATTAACAGAAGAAGAAATTTCAAAAAGCTTAAATATAACTTATTCAAATTTAGATAATATTGGAGAAGAAAACTTCTTAGCGTATATAACAAATCAGCTTATTAATTCTAAAGAAAAAAATTCAATCTCTATACAAGTTTCTGAAAATGATTTTCAAAATTTTATTGATACAAGTGAAAATTTTAAATTCAAAGGACTATCTACAGCAAAATCTATTGAGGCGAAATTTAAAGAAGTTGATGAAAAATATTTTAAACTTACTTTATTAGAAAATGGAAAATTAAGTAATTCCAATACAAATATGAATTTTAATTATTCAAATGTATTCGAGAATCTTATGCCTGCAAAATCTATAGAAGAAAAAATGATAAAATATCAAAGAGAGACAGAAGCAAAATATAAAGTTGATTTAGAAAGAGAATTATTAAGGATGAAGGAAATTGAAATATCTAATATCAGAATTGAAGAAAATAAAAAATACTTAAAAAAATTGGAAGATATTCGAAATGAATATGAAGAAGAATATTCTCAAAGATATGAAAATTTAAAAAAACGAGAAACAGATTTTAATTTTAGAATTTCTAACAAAGAAAAAGAATTAGAAGTGACCCAATATGAAACAAGACAAAAATATCTTAATCAAATCGAATCGTTAAAATTAAAACAAGAGGAGCTAAAGATAAAATATGAAAATGATTTGAATGGTCTTAATTTAAAACAAGAAAAATTATATATTAAAGAAAAAGATATTGATAATATTCGAGAAAACGCTAACAGAAAATTACAAGAAGAAATTGAAAATTTTAAATTTGATTTTATTAAAAATTTTGAAGCTGAAAAAGCAGAAGTTCATAAACAAAAATTAAAAGCTGAAGAAATTCAGTTCAAAAGTAATTTAAAAACCGAACAATTTGAAAAATTGGAAATTGATAATAAAAATTTAAATGTAGAATACAGAAATTTAAAAAATGAAATTAAAGAATTAAATGAAAGGAATAAAGATTATAAAACAGAAATTCAAGCTTTAAGAGAAGAGTTAAAAATTCTTTCTTCAAATGAAAAAAGAAATCATGATCATGCAAATATTAAAATAGCAGAAAATGATAGTTTGAGAACAGAGAATCAAATCTTAAGAGAAAATATTATAAGCTTAAAACAGATGAACGAAGATAGGAAAAATGATCAAGTAGTTATTGTCGAAGATTTAAAAATTCAAATTAAAGAAAATACTAAGCAATTTAATAAAATAAAAGAGGATTTGGAACAAGAAAATATTAAATTGAGAAAGGAAATTTCAAACCTTAAAGAGAAAATAAAAATCAATTTAACAAATAATAAAGATCATGGTAAAGTCAATAAATAAATAAATTATATTAATTTTTCCAATTTTTACTTCATTATATTAAAATAAAATTATATAAGATGAAAACCTTTACTTTACTAACAATATAAAATACCAACAGCAACTAATCAATGCACAAAAAGATATAAGAAGACCTCTTGTAAATTATGAATACAATTTTGATTACTTGAATTTAAATAATCAAGATAGAGAATCAATAAATTACAATAATTTTTTTAAAGTTTCAAATAATAGTAGAAAAAAAGCCGATGACATAAATAAACTAGAAAAAGAAGCAGAAGATTTGAAACAAGAAATTAAGAATACTTTTGTTAATAAAAATAGTAATAATGAATCGAATAATGTTTCTCCAATTTTCTCTGAATACAATTTATGGAATATTCAAAATAAAGAAGCAGCTACACATACAGCAAATTTAGAAAAATCGATTGTAAATGCATTATTTGAAAAACTTAAAGATTCAAATTTGTTAGCAAACTCGAAAGTTCATAATCTTAGCAATAATACAAAATCATTTGAATATAATCATGGAAAAGAAAGAAAAGATTCTTCTAAATTAAAAAATAGAGGTACCAATAACATATATAATGATGATCTTAACAACTCAAAATCCGAATCATTCGATATGAATAATCAAAATTCAGATTTTAAAGAGTCAAAAACTTCTTTTAGAGGTAAAGAAGAAAAAATTGAAAAAAATTCTAATATTAAAAATAAAATAAACATTAATAATATTAACAAAAAATCAGATGCCTCTGATAAAAACTCTGATAAAGATAATTTCTTGAATGTTGATAAATTATATGAAACGCCAATGTTTAATAAAGATAATCAAAATATATACTCTAATTTAAATAAAGAATTCAATTTAAATGAAAGGAAAAATTCAGACAATTCTGATCATATAAATAAAAATAAGAAAACAGATTCAAAAATGAGCAATTCCAATATAAATAATCAGGAGAGATCAAAAGAAATAGAAAAATTACAAAATGAATTGGAAAAGTTAAAATCCAATCATTCTCAAAATATTAAAAATGGGCAACATAGTAGAAATAATAGTAAAAATGCAAAAAATATAAACATAATAGATAATTACAATACGAATTCAATTCCAGAAATACTAAATAATAATAAATCAAATAGAGAATCAGATCATAATGAATTTTCAGTTGGTAATATAACATCAAGTTATGATTGGGAATTGGAGTCTAATAGAAAAGAGAAGAAAGATGAAAATTCAAAAAATAAAAACAACTTGATTACTAAGTTGGAAACTACTAATAATGCAAACTCTCCTTCAAAATCTAGTTTGACAAATAACCATCAAAATGGAGTAAACAAAATAAAATTAAAAGAATTAAAAGATAAAAGTAATCCAGTAACAATCTACAATTCAAACATTAATGAGAGTTCTAAAAAAAAGATTATCTCTATAAAAGAAGAATCTGATGAACAAGAAAAGGAAAATGTCTCTTCTTTCGATGACAACAATAATAAAAATAAAGTTGGAAAAGTTGAATCTAGCAATAAAAATGATAGCCATCTAAAGAAAAGTAATAATAATAAACAAAATAATCTTTCCATATCTAATCAAAAAAGTAATTCAAAAAAGAAAAACTTAAATAAAGATTCCAACATTAATCAAAAATCTTCTAAAAAAGACAAAAGTGTTTCATATGTAAATAATCTTACTAATAAAAGCAATTCTTACGGGGAATTTGATAATACCGAAAATTTAGAAGGATTAAATCTTAAGAATAGTTTCAATAATAAATTTTCAAACGTAAATTTTGATTATGATCAAAAAGAAATTGAAGAAGATATTAAATCTGAAAATCCAAGTGAAAATTACGGTGATGATTTCATGGAAGATGTTGATAACATAGATAATAAAAATCACAGATTATCTTTTGATTTAGATGCTATTAAAAATGTTTCAAATAATTTTACAGGAACTAATATTTCATATTTAGCCAAGGATTATACTAAAAATAATTATAATAATAGTAAATCAAAAGAAAATAAAAATTCTAGACAGAATAATATTAGCACAAGTAATGATATTAAATATGAGAAATTTTATCAAAGTAAAAATTCAAATGAAGATAACCAAATTGAGGGTAATTAATAATTTAATTCTTTATTTATTGTTAATTTTATATTTTAAATCTTAGAAACGATATCCATGAATAGTTCAAAAAGAGAAAAAAATATTCAATCTGCTAAAAGCCTTACTATAGATGAAGATAGCTATTTAAGAAATAATAAAGATAATGCAGTTTCTAATGAATATAAATATAATTTTTCTGATAACATGATTAAAAGTAATATTGAAGACAGTAATAATAATTTATATGATCATTATGCATCTAATAATTTTGTTGAAAGCAATACTTTAAAAAATATAATGAATTCCAAAGGTGAAAATTCGAATAGGGAAACTAGCAATGTTAACAAACAATATGATTCTCGAAATTCTGAAATAAAAGAAGAAATATTCGATGAAGATGATGGTTATGAGCCTATAAATTATGACTAATTTTTTATTTATATAAAAATATTGAGCTTATTCATTAAGAATTGAATTTTTATTTATTTATATCTATTTATGAAAATAGAATAAATTTTCTGAGGATATTTCTTCTTCTAACCTTTTATTCTGAAATAAGAACACATATATAATTAAAATAAATCTTTTTTTTGCTACAAAAATTTTGAAATAAAATAAATAAATAAGGGATTTAAAACCTGTTTCATATTAAATTTAATTTTATATTTTAATGACTTGAGAAATTTAATTATTCTTATAAAGAATTGAATCTTCCTAATTATTTTTCTAAAAGAAAGTCTTTTATAATTTTTGAAAAAAAAAAAATTTATCATAGAAATTAAGAATTAAACTAAATGAATCAAGCGTCAAAAAGACTATCTTTATATAATTAAAATTGGGGATTGGGGATTGGGGATTG
>Ga0194116_10007345_pt1 | contig 11441 bp, 10 predicted proteins | sample TA2MahsurfametaG_4_FD_148617 | JGI IMG/M metagenome (GOLD analysis project Ga0194116, IMG submission 148617) | Freshwater microbial communities from Lake Tanganyika, Tanzania - TA2015008 Mahale S9 surface | ecosystem: Environmental > Aquatic > Freshwater > Lake | place: Tanzania: Lake... | reverse complement strand
CGTGGACGAAGATCAGGGTCCTAGGGGGCACTGCCACATTCTGTAGCAGTGTGCGGGAGTGCCGTACGGTCATCCCGTGCGGATCGTCCACATCAGCGACTGTTTCGCACCCCGCACCGGTGGGATGGAGACGCAGGTGCGCGCCTTGGCGACCGAACAGGTGAAGGCCGGCCACCAGGTCACCGTCCTCACGGCGACCCCGGGTTCATCAACGAGCCACGTCGACGACGGCGTCGGGGTTGTCCGACTGACGGTGCGGACCCCGGGAGACCTCCCCATCCATCCGAGGACGCGCACGGTGGTCACGGCGTCGCTGGCGGAGATGTCGCCCGATGTGGTCCATGTGCATGTGGGCGAGGTCTCGCCCTTCGCCTGGGGGGGCATCAGAGCCGTTTGCGGACTGGGACTCCCGCGCGTCGTCACCGTGCACAGCGTGTGGAGTCCGGTCATGCGTAGGTTGGTGGCCCCCATGGCACGGAGGTGGGCCCGGCCTCCCACGGTGGTGTCTGCGGTCAGCGTCATGGCCGCTGACCGTGTCGGGTTCGCGCTCGCGGTGAACGTCCATGTACTGCCCAATGGGATCGACGCCTCGGTGTGGGGTCCCGAGCCGCCGTTAGCCCATACCGGAGTTCGATTTGTTGCAGTTCAGCGTCTGGCGCCGAGGAAGCGGACAGGGGCGCTCGTGCGCGCGTTCGCTGCGGCATCCACCGGATATCCGGACATGCATCTGGTCATCATTGGTGACGGACCGGCACGCAGATCGTTGGAGCGCCGGGTCGCGTCCTGGGGTCGCGCCGAGGCGATTACCTTTCTTGGGCGAGTCACACCCGAGTCGATCCGTGAGACCTTCCGCTCGAGTGACACGTTCGTGCAGGCGAGTCGACGTGAGTCGTTTGGGATCGCCGCTCTCGAGGCTCGTGCCTCGGGACTTCCGGTGATCGCGTACGGCGAATCGGGGACCGCGGATTTCATCAGCCATGGGGTCGATGGCTTACTGGTGGACGATGACGCGGGGCTGGCACGGGCGATAGGCGACATGGGACGGGACTCCGTGCTCAGGTCCCGTCTGACCTCGAATGCCAGGGGAAAACCAGTCGAGCACGCGTGGGACCAGGTCATCCCCGCTGTGGACGAGCTCTACGAGAGGGCCGTCACCGCGATTAGGCTCCCCAGGTGAGTGTGATCCTCCCGTTCGTGAAGGGCCACGGCACACATAACGACTTCATCGTGCTCCTCGATCCAGACAACAACGCCGATCTCACTCCCGAACAGGTGCGGTGGCTGTGCGCCCGTCATTCCGGGCTTGGTGCCGATGGCGTCCTTCGGGTCGTCGAGACGCAGTCGTATGCCGCAGGGCGTGACGTCTGTCCGGGTGCGCGCTACTTCATGGACTATCGGAACGCCGACGGTACGACGGCGGAGATGTGCGGAAACGGCATCCGGGTGTTCGCCCATGTTCTTGTCAGGCGCGGTTGGGAGACCAACGACACGTTCGCCATCGGGACCCGAGGGGGGTGTATGGAGGTCACGCAGCTGGGATCGGATAGGTACGCGGTACATCTGCCCGCGTCTGCCGATCCCTTCGGAGACGGCTTCGATGTCGTTGTTGCCGATTCCACCTGGCGGGGAGTCGGCGTGCTGGTGCCGAATCCCCATGTCGTCGCACTGGTCGTGGATCTCGAAGCCCTCGGACCCCTACGTGAAGCCCCACGGCTCGACCCGTCGCCGTCCGAGGGGGCGAATGTGGAGTTCGTGGAGTTGCGTGCCCCGGGTCGGATCGCGATGCGGGTGCACGAGCGGGGGGTGGGCGAGACCCAGTCCTGCGGGACGGGCGCGTGCGCCGCTGCCTGGGTGGCCCGGCTGCGCGAGCCAGCACGGAGCGAGTGGATCGTCGAAGTCCCGGGCGGCCACCTCGAGGTGATGATTCACGGAGACGATTCCTTCACCCTGATCGGACCCGCCGAGATCGTCGCGGAGGGGGTTGTGACGATTCCGTGACTGCCGGCGAATTCGATCTCGAGGATCGCAGTGCGCTGCGACGTGTGTCCGGGCTCTCCACCGAGATCGAGGATGTCCGGGAAGTCGAGTATCGACAAGTTCGCCTCGAGCGCGTGATCCTGGCGGGGGTCTGGACATCCGGGACGCTGGCGCAGGCCGAGCGCGCAATGCGCGAGTTGGCCGCGCTCGCGGAGACGGCTGGCTCCATAGTGGTGGATGGCGTCATCCAACGTCGTGACTCCCCGGACCCGGCCACGTACCTGGGCTCGGGCAAGGCGGTGGCACTCCGCGACCTCGTTCGAACGTGCGGCGCCGACACCGTGATCTGCGACGGCGAGTTGAGTCCTGGTCAACTTCGTCAATTAGAAGACATCGTCAAGGTGAAGGTCGTGGATCGCACGTGGCTGATCCTCGACATCTTCGCGCAGCATGCCCGGAGTCGTGAAGGCAAGGCGCAGGTATCGCTGGCTCAGATGCAATACCTGCTCCCGAGGCTTCGTGGTTGGGGTGAGTCCCTGTCTCGACAGGCGGGTGGCCGTGCGGGCGGTGCATCCGGAGGGGTAGGAACCCGAGGGCCAGGTGAGACCAAGATCGAAACCGATCGCCGCCGGATCCGGTCTCGCATGGCCAAGCTCCGCGCCAGCCTGCGAGACATGGACACTGCGCGGGACACACAGCGATCAGCACGTTTCCGATCGAGTGTCGCCTCCGTCGCCGTCGCCGGTTACACCAATGCCGGCAAATCGAGCCTTCTCAATCGATTAACGAACGCGGGTGTGCTGGTTCAGGACGCCCTCTTCGCCACCCTCGAACCAACGGTGCGCAAGGCACGGACACCTGGTGGCCGGGAATTCACGCTGACCGACACGGTCGGGTTCATCCGCCACCTACCCCACGACCTGGTTGAGGCATTCCGATCCACCCTCGAGGAGATTCGCGAGGCCGACCTCATCCTCCATGTCGTGGACGGCTCGGACGAGGCGCCCTGGGAGCAAATCGCGGCCGTCCGGGCCGTACTCGGAGACCTGGGCGCGGCGGAGGTCCCGGAACTAGTCGTGATCAACAAGGCCGATATCGCCGATGCAGAGACGCTCGCGGAGCTCTCACGGCGCGAGCCCGATGCGGTGACCGTGTCGGCGCAGACGGGCCTGGGGATCTCGGCGCTCGAGTTCCGCGTCGAGGAGTTGCTGCCGCGCAGGTGGGTTCCCGTCGACCTGGTGATTCCCTTCGATCGTGGTGAACTCATCTCCCGCCTGCATGCGTCGGGCCGCGTCGACTCAGTCGAATACCGGGACGACGGAACCCATGTGATCGGTCAGGCGCCGAAAGACCTGGCGTCCGCTCTGCGGGAAGCGAGCCGTGCCTGACGAGGCAGTCGAGGCGCTTCGAGTGGTCGTGGGCGATCTCGGCGGTGATGTTCGCGAGGGCCAGGAGGCCATGGCTGGCGCTATCGAAGAGGCCATCCAGAGCGGCAGATCACTGGTGGTGCAGGCCGGCACGGGGACAGGTAAGTCGTTCGGGTACCTGGTGCCCGCAGTCCTCGCGGCCCGGGACGCGGGAGCGCGTGTGGTGATCGCGACCTCCACTCTCGGCCTCCAGCGACAGCTCTCGGAGAGGGATCTCCCGCGCGTTCTTGAGAGCCTGAAGGCGACGGATCAGGTTGACGCGGCGGTCTTGAAGGGTCGCCAGAACTACGTCTGTCTGAATCGGCTACGCGTCGATACCCCAGATGACGAAGACACCCTTTTCGGCATCGAGACTGGACGTCTTGCACAGCAGGTGCGGGATGTGCGCGCCTGGGCTGAGGTGACCACCACCGGTGACCGCGACGACTTCCCCGAGGACGTTGATGCGCGCGTCTGGCGGTCCCTATCGGTCACATCGCGAGAATGCGTCGGGGAGAGTAGGTGCGTTTACGCAGCGGAGTGCTTTTCGGCGCGACGACGCGCCGATGCCATGGGCGCGGACATCGTGATCACGAATCACGCGCTGGTTGCGATCAACACGACTGGGGAATCCCAGGTGTTGCCCGCGCACGATGTCCTCATCCTTGACGAGGCACATGATTTCGTAGATCGGGTGACGTCCGCAATCGCCGTGGAGTTGGACACGTCAGCGGTCCGGCGCGTGCTCGGGAGGCTCGGACGTCGTGTTGAGGATGAGCTAAGTGTGCGGGCCAATGAGGCGTTAGCCGCACTTACGCAGGCTCTTGCGGCGCATTCCACGGGTCGACTTCGCGTACTGCCAGCCGACCTACTTCTCGCACTCACCCTGATACGTGACGTTGGCCATTCCATTCTCACAGCGCTCACCACCGTGGATTCCGTGGATTCCGTGACCGACTCTCGAGTCCGCGCAGGTGTGGAGGAGTTCCACGCGGCGGCCGCCCGGGTCCTCGCGATCGGTGATGACGATGTGATGTGGGTCGATGGGAGCGGCGCCGAGTACGCGCTGCATGTCGCTCCCTTGGATATCGGGGATGTGGTCCGAGAGGCACTGCCGGACAGCACGATCGCGACGAGCGCCACCTTGGTCGTCGGAAACGATGACGAACGGACGGTGGCAAGCCTCGGCCTGCCGGAGGGAACGGTGGTTCTTGACGTGGGAAGTCCCTTTGACTTCGCACAGCAGGGGATGCTGTACGTGGCCCGGGACCTTCCGGCCCCGGACCGCGAGGGCATCGCGATGGAGGCACTGGACGAGTTGGCCGATCTGATTGCGGCCGCAGGAGGGCGTGCGTTGGGGCTGTTCTCGTCGTGGCGGGGGGTGGAGCGGGCGAATGACTACCTCCGAGTGCGTCTGCCAGAGATGCGCGTGTTGGTGCAGCAACGCGGAGAGTCCCCGGCGCGGCTTAACGAGGAGTTCGCCCGTGACGAGACGAGTGTGCTCCTCGGGACCGTGGCCCTATGGCAGGGAATCGATGTTCCCGGGCGCTCGTGCATCCTCGTGGTCATCGACCGCCTGCCGTTCCCCAGGCCCGATGACCCGTTGATCGCGGCACGCGCCGAGCGAGCGGAGGAGAGCGGCCGATCAGGATTCATCGAGGTGAGCGTTCCCCGTGCAGCTCTACTTCTCGCCCAAGGTGCGGGTCGACTGATTCGGGGACAGGGGGACAGGGGAGTCGTGGCCGTCCTGGACTCGCGGTTAGCGACTGCCCGGTACGGATCAACAATTCGGCGAGCGATGCCGCCGCTGTGGACCACAACCGATCGGGAGGTTGCACTTGCCGCGCTTGAGCGTCTTGCGGCCCTAGAGGGAGCGTAGGACGGATACGACCTTGCCGAGGATTCGTGCCTCGTCACCGAGGATCGGTGCGTAAGCGGGATTGTGCGGCATCAGCCAGACGTGCCCATCGCGCTTCTTGTAGGTCTTGACGGTCGCCTCGTCGCCCAAGAGCGCCGCAACGATGTCACCGTTGTCTGCCGTGGGCTGCTGCCGGACGACGACCCAATCGCCATCGCAGATTGCGGCGTCGATCATCGAGTCGCCGACGACACGGAGCATGAAGAGCTCGCCGTGTCCTACGAGTTCTCGCGGGAGCGGCATGGTCAGTTCCACGGACTGTTCAGCCAGCAGTGGCCCACCGGCTGCGATCCGGCCGAGAAGTGGAATCTCCACGACGTCGTCGGCCGAGGTCACGGATACGTCCGGTGCGTCACTGACGACGAGCGCCCGAGGTCGGTTGGGGTCCCGACGCAGGTAACCCAATTTCTCCAACGTGGTGAGTTGGTACGCCACGGACGAAGACGACGTGAGTCCGACACCATCGGCAATCTCGCGGACACTCGGTGGATAGCCGCGCTCCTCGATGCAGGACCGGATGGCTTCCAGGATCGCCTGTTGCCGGCGAGTGAGACCGGTGGCGTCGGCGGGGCCGTCGGGGAACTCCCGGACATTCGAATCCGGGCGGTTAATGCGCTGGGCCATGGGTCCTCCGTGGGGTGGTCCCAGGCTAGGGGCGCGACACGCCGAAATCAAACATATGTTCGATGAACGGCGTGTCGGACCCCCGGGACATGCTATAAATCGTCCACATGTTCGATCGAACACACGTTCGAAAGGATGTTCCCCATGAAGACAAGCCACTCCACGCCCCGTCGACCCCTCCGGCTCACCCGGCGCGGCCGCCTGGCCTTGACCCTCGGATGCGTGGGCGTCATGGCCGGCGTCGCCACGGCCGCTGGCCAAGCAGCCGGGGCAAGCGACGAGCCCCTCGGCAGCGCGACCGCGGTGTACGTGGTCAAGCCCGGTGAGAGCCTGTGGGGCATTGCCCAGGATGTGTCCCCCGGGAGCGACCCCCGGGAGACCATCGCCCGGATCATGGATCTCAACGGGATGGGGAGCGCCGCGGTGACCGCGGGACGCGCCCTCGTGGTTCCCGGGGAGTGACGGGCGGAATCACCCACTCGAAGAGGTTGGGTAGCGGGGGTGGGGCGATACTCGATCCGTGCTGCGAGTCTTCTGCCTGGTCTTGGCGCTGGTCTTGACTATTCCGGCGGCACAGGCGGCACAGGCGGCGGAACGGGATCCGGGGTGGTCCACGGGGGGAGACCGCAGGGCATGCAGCGCACCCGTCTGGCCCTCCCGAATCGCACGGGGTGAGCCAGGCCTGGGGCGTCGGGTCCTGGTGATCGGAGACTCGCTGGCGCGTGAGTCGAAAGACGACATCGTTCGTGGACTGCGCAGGTCAGGATGGACGCCGACTATTCGGTGTTTCGGAGGAAAGCGTCTGGATTGAGCGAGCACGTGTCCTGGGGCAGCTGCCGGGGATCGTGGTCATCGTCATGGGAACCAACGACATGCGCTGGATCGACCGCTCCACCACCCGGGGGCGGATGAACCGGGTCGCCCGCGAACTTAAAGGACGCACAGTCGTGTGGGTGGACACATACGGCAGCGGCGGGGACAGGTTCACCAGGTCGAAGCAGAGGTGGATCAACCGGCAGATTCGACGCGTGGACCGGGCCCATCCCCACGTTCACCGTGTTGCCTGGGGGGCCCTCGCCGAGGAGGCGGGAGTCAGATTCGCGTCGGCGCTTCACTACGGCCGGCGAGGCGAGCGGCTCTTTGCTCGCGCCCTGGTGAATGGAGTGAACCGGGCCTCTGGGTAGCGCGACACGCCGCGTTTCCTGCTTGCGTGGTAAGGCTCGGCGGGAATAGTCTTCGGACCCCAAGATGTTGTGGCCACAGCCCTTGAATACCTCAATAGGTTGTGGTCATTCGTCCACAGGTGTTCCACAGGATCTCCCCAATCCCCACGAACTCCTGAAAACGACGCAACTGATGTGACCAGAGTGACGGGAGGGAAAGCGATGCGGTGTCCTTTTTGCCGTGCTGATGACTCCCGTGTGGTGGATTCCAGGACCGCGGAAGAAGGTGCGTCGATCCGGCGTCGGAGGGAGTGCGTGTCCTGCGGTCGACGCTTCACGACAGCCGAGACGACGACGTTGACCGTGGCGAAGCGCAGCGGAGCCAGCGAGGTTTTCTCGCGGACGAAGGTCCTCGCCGGCGTCCGCAAGGCCTGCCAGGGTCGACCGGTGAGCGAAGACGACCTCGCCCTGCTTGCCCAGAAGGTCGAGGACAGTGTTCGTGCATCGGGGAACGCCGAGGTGCCCAGTCCCGAGGTGGGGTTGGCGATCCTCGGTCCACTGCGTGAACTCGACGAGGTTGCATACCTGCGCTTCGCATCCGTGTATCGATCCTTCGACTCGCTCGAGGACTTCGAAGCGGAGATCGCGCTTCTTCGCGCGGAGGGTGATCCCACCGGAACCGAGCCTGAGCTTGTCGGTCCCATCGCGCAGACTGGTGGGACCCCATGAGTGTGAGAAATGATCGAAACCAGCAGAAGGGCACCACATGTCACAGACGATGAGCAACCCCGTCTTCGTTCACAACACCCTGCACCAGCCGGGGCTCGTCGTGGAACGGCTTTATACGACCCCTGGGGTACACCCCTACGACGATGTCGTCTGGGAGCGTCGTGACGTCGTGCAGACAAATTGGAAGACGGGAGAGACCGTCTTCGAGCAGAAGGGCGTCGAGTTCCCGGACTTCTGGAGCGTGAACGCATCGACCATCGTCACCACCAAGTACTTCCGTGGAGCGATGGACACGGAGCAGCGTGAATGGAGTCTCAAGCAATTGATCGATCGTGTCGTCCTGACGTACGTCAAGGCAGGTCGGGATAATGGATATTTCCGTTCGGATGAGGATGCGGAGATCTTCGAGCACGAGCTCACCTACATGCTCCTCCATCAGGTGTTCAGCTTCAACTCGCCTGTGTGGTTCAACGTCGGGACCAGTGCACCGCAACAGGTGAGCGCATGCTTCATCCTGTCCGTGGACGACACGATGGAATCCATCCTCAATTGGTACAAGGAGGAGGGGATCATCTTCAAGGGGGGTTCGGGCGCGGGCTTGAACCTCTCGCGGATCAGGTCGAGCCGCGAGCTCCTGCGTTCCTCCGGTGGAACCGCCTCCGGTCCTGTTTCCTTCATGCGTGGTGCCGATGCGTCTGCGGGGACGATCAAGTCCGGTGGGGCCACCCGTCGCGCGGCCAAGATGGTTGTTCTCGACGTTAATCACCCCGATATCGAGGAGTTCATTGAAACCAAGGTTCGGGAGGAGGACAAGATCCGCGTCCTGCGCGACGCCGGTTACGACATGGACCTCGGTGGCAAGGACATCACGTCAGTGCAGTACCAGAATGCCAACAACTCGGTCCGTGTCTCCGATGAGTTTATGCGTGCAGTGGAGACCGGTGACACCTTCAACCTGACGGCTCGCACAGACGGGCATGTGGTGGAGACCCTTGACGCCAAGACGCTGTTCCGAACCATGTGTGAGGCCGCCTGGGCGTGTGCGGATCCGGGTATCCAATACGACGACACCATCAATGATTGGCACACGAACCCGGAGACGGGGAGGATCAATGCGTCCAATCCATGCTCGGAGTACATGAGTCTCGATAACTCGAGCTGCAATCTTGCGAGTTTGAACCTGCTGACCTTCCTCACGGAGGACGACACCTTCGATGCGGAGCGCTTCGCCAAGGCGGTCGAGATCGTCATCACCGCGATGGACATTTCCATCTCGTTCGCCGACTTCCCGACGCAGGCAATCGGTGACACCACCCGGCGCTACCGTCAGCTCGGGATCGGCTACGCGAACCTTGGCGCCCTGCTCATGGCGACGGGCATCCCGTACGACTCGGATGCGGGGAGATCCTTCGCAGCGGCGATCACATCCCTGATGACGGGGACTGCCTACAAGCGCAGTGCCGAGCTTGCCGGAATCGTCGGGCCCTACGACGGGTATGCACGCAATGCCGACGCTCACAAGCGCGTGATGCGCAAGCACGCCTCGGCAAACGACAACGTGCGTTCGGTCTCAACACTGGATTCGGATGTCCTCAAACTTGCCATCAGGAACTGGCAGGACTGCGTGGCGATCGGTGAGAAGAACGGCTGGCGCAATGCCCAGGCGTCGGTTCTGGCCCCCACCGGGACCATCGGTTTCATGATGGACTGCGACACGACTGGGATCGAGCCGGACTTCTCACTCGTGAAGTTCAAGAAGCTCGTGGGTGGCGGTTCGATGCAGATCGTCAATCAGACGATCCCACGTGCCCTCCGCAAACTCGGATACACCGAGGAAACCGTTGAAGCGATCGTGGAGTACATCTCGGAGAACGGTCATGTGATCGATGCCCCGGGACTGAAGCAGGAGCACTACGCCGTATTCGATACCGCCATGGGTGCCCGTGCCATCACGCCGATGGGTCACGTGCGAATGATGGCTGCAGTGCAGCCGTTCATCTCGGGTGCGATCTCGAAGACAGTGAACATGCCGGAGACCGCCACCATCGAAGAAGTCGAGGAAATCTACTTCCAGGGTTGGAAGTTGGGCATCAAGGCCCTGGCGATCTACCGGGACAACTGCAAGGTCGGTCAGCCGCTCTCGGACGCCAAGGCGAAGAAGGTCGACGAGACCGTCGAAGCTGTGGCGGAGGCGCTTTCCACGGGACAGCCCATCCGACGTCGCCTGCCGAAGTCACGTCCGTCCCGCACCACGTCCTTCGCGGTAGCCGGCGCAGAGGGGTATCTCACGGCCGGTTCGTACGAGGACGGACAACTGGGTGAGGTGTTTCTCAAACTAGGCAAGCAGGGTTCCACCCTGGCTGGGGTTATGGATGCCTTCTCGATTGCAGTCAGCATCGCCCTGCAATACGGCGTGCCGTTAGAAGCGTTCGTGTCCAAGTTTGTGAACATGCGGTTCGAGCCGGCGGGGCTCACGGACGACCCGGATATCCGGATGTCCCAGTCGATCATGGATTACATCTTCCGGCGCCTGGCGCTCGACTACCTGCCCTACGAGAAGCGCGAAGCCCTGGGAATCTTCACGGCCGACGAACGCGCCGCGACGGTCTCTGCGACATACGCACCGGCTGCGGATCTGGTGATGGACGACGTGGCTCCAGCTCCGGAAGGGTCCCGGGTGAGTACGGCGCACTCCAGTGCCGAGCTCCTTGAGGAGATCACGGGCACGGCGTCGGATGCGCCGCTGTGCATGACCTGCGGGATCAAGATGCGCCCCGCGGGAAGTTGCTACGTCTGCGAGGGGTGTGGTAGCACGTCCGGGTGCAGTTAGCGGGGGTGGGGGGCGCGGTGTGCGCCCCCACGTCACGCGGGTTCGGCTACGATGCTGTAACACGCGGGGAGGGTGACCATGAGGGTACGGAGTCTGATCCCCTGTGTGGCGGGGCTCGGCTTGGTTCTCGCGGGCTGCTCATCCGGCTCCGACGACGTGGAGCCGACCGTTGCGGCAACCCCATCCGTTGCGTCCGCCGAGCCCTCGGTAGTCGAGGATGAGGTCATCCTGATCGACGGATGCGGGGCTTACTACGAATTCGACCTGGTTCGCAGCACAGTTGCGTCGGGGACTGAGGACCTCACGCGGAAGCAGAAGCGCGAGTTGCTCCGTGAGTACCGCGCCCTCGCCGATGGAATGGTGACAGACATAGAGGCGTCCGTGGCTGCGGGTGACCTCCCGGAGAGGTCATTGGACAACGCCGTCCGCATCCAGGCCAACTTGGACAAGGCTGCGAGGAAGAGGGGAACCGACGGGATCAGCGCGGCTCAGTCGGAGCGTATTGACAAGTCGTCGCAACGGATCGAGGCTCAATGTGAGGCAGCCGGCGATCTCGTACCGCAGGAGAATCTCGACGCGCGCACCCCGGCGCCCTAGGGCTACGCCTCGTTGAAGTGATCGGGGTCGGGCCCGGTCCGTTGACCTGACGCCAGTGAATCGATCTGAGCGAGGTCCTGGTCGTCGAGTGTGAATCCGAAAACATCGATGTTGCTCCGAATGCGTTCCGGGGTGACCGACTTAGGCAGGACGACGTTTCCGAGCTGCAACTGCCAGCGGATCATGACCTGAGCGGT
>Ga0194116_10007344_pt1 | contig 11441 bp, 9 predicted proteins | sample TA2MahsurfametaG_4_FD_148617 | JGI IMG/M metagenome (GOLD analysis project Ga0194116, IMG submission 148617) | Freshwater microbial communities from Lake Tanganyika, Tanzania - TA2015008 Mahale S9 surface | ecosystem: Environmental > Aquatic > Freshwater > Lake | place: Tanzania: Lake Tanganyika... | reverse complement strand
TCGCTTTATCTATTTGCAATCTTTTGAATAAATAACAATCTTTTGGAAAACATAATAAGAAAAACAAAAGATCAATTATCAAGTTTTGATTAAAAATAAAGATTTAAAAATATAATTTGATTGTCTAATTAAAATAAAAATAAATTTTATTTTCAAATCAAAAATAAAATGGGAAATGACGGAGGATCAATACCTGGAAGAAAAGATCTAGTAAAAGAAAAAGGAAGAGAAAAAAAGTTAGAAAATAATGATTTAGTAGAAAGTTCGAAGTAAGGCTTTTATTAAAATTTATATTTTTATTGAATCAAATTTTCCTTTATAAAATCTCGAATCATTTGAGTAATTTATTTTTCTATTTTGTTGAAAAATTCCTATTTTATTTTGTACATTTTTTATAATTTAAATTTTAAATATTTTCATTTAGGGCTAAGTATTGTAGTTTATCTAAAGAGCCATTGAAAAAACCTGTAGTCGGATGTCGATTAGGTTTTTTATATAATAAAGAGGCATTGATTAATGCTATGCTTGATAAAAGACTTCCAAAAATTTATTCTCATATTACTTCTCTTAAAGATGTTAAGGATTTAAAAATACAATTGGCTGAGTTAAACGGAGAAACAAAAATTATATGTCCAATTAGTATGATTGAATTTTCAGGATTAAATACTTTTTATTTTTTTTGGAATTGTGGTTGCTTGATATCTAAAAATGCTTTTGAAGAATTAAATATGAAAGATAAAAGTATCTTATGAGAAAAAGATTTTAATAAAGAAACAGATTTAGTAAATATAAATCAAACAAGAGAAGAGAGAGCAAGACTATTTCAAAAAATTATAAGTGAGAAATTAAACAAACAAAGCAAAAAAATAAACCAAAAAAATAAACAAAAAAAACAAGCTTATAATAAAGAAAGAATCGATAAAAATAAATCTAAAGAGAATAATGGCTTAGGAAATAAAAATAATTTAGATTTAAATGAAGTAATAATCAACAAAAAAATAAGTTTGATTAATGATAAAGATTCAATTGCAAATTCAGATTTTAATATAAAAGGAACAATTGACAATGATAACGAAAAATTCAAAAAATTAAACAATAAATGCACAAATAAGATTGAAAATTCTGAAATCTATTTAATAAATAAAAAAAGAAAAAGAAGCGAAGATCTTTGATTAATTCTACAAATTTATAATTTATAAATATTAATTATTCGAATATATTTATTTTTACTAGTTAAATATTACCAATTTTTTTTATCGTAAAAAATTTCAAATAATCATGCATTATTTATAAAATTAATATAATGATATATTTAATAGTAATTAAAAAATTGAACAATTTTTAAAAATTCGTAATAAATAAAGATTTACAAATAAAATATAAATTCAATGCTATAATTCATTTTATATTCACAAGCTAAATTTTACAAACTTATTTTACATTATAAAAGCAAAAAAAACATGTTCTATTGATAACGAAAAATTGCAAAAGTCACTTATCAAATAATAAATTAGAATTTATTTATTTGAGATTATAATTAAAAATTCATTAATTTTTATCTCATAAGTATTTATTAGAACTTATATTTATAATATTTAAAAATTAAATGATGGAAGATAATTTAAATAATAAAAATGGTTCCATTAATAGGTTTGAAAATAAATATTTTGGTAATAATTAAAATTTTATTTAATAGATCACTTATTCGCAGACTTAAAAACATTTGAACTGATTAATGATATGAAAAATTATTATGATAAACACGTTTATAATTATGAAATTAATCCCAATAATTTTTCTGTTTTGATAATAGAACAAGGAAATTCAAATTTAGAGGAAAAGGAAAATCCAGATGCTTGTATTAATTTAGAAAACAAAAAGATTGTATCAAATGAAACATCAAGTAGTTTCACAAATATTTTTTCTAATTTGAAGACTCAAGAAAAGCTTTTAATTCCTATAGAAGAAGAAAAAGGATATTTCGAAACTAATATCAATAAAGAGAATGTTGATGAAAATAATAATATTGATTTAGAAATTAAGAATACAGCTGGAGAACAAACAAGCCAATCCCAACCTCAACTTTCTGATAAAGAAAATGTAGAGAATATTCCAATAATTAGAAGCGATCAAATTTTGGATAGTAAAGAAGAAAGTGAAATTAAGATAAAATTAACACCCATTCAAAAACTCCAAACGGCTTCTGATAATTATTTTAAATTAAGAAATAAACTCAATGAAATATCTGAAGATAAAAATAAAAAAATAATAACTGATAAAATTGCAACAGAAATAAATGTTATGATAAATCAGCTTTCACAAATGGAGGATATTAATAATAGTTCTACGAAAATTTCAATAATTCTACAAGAATTTAAAAAGTTAAATCATACTGAATTATATCTTTATACAATTGATCTTCTTTTAAGAAGATTAATTGTGAAATCCGAAAATTATAAGAATGAGCATAAAAGAAATTATTTGATTTTTGGGAAATTTGTTTTTGAATTAAATAAAATTGTTGGTAATAATATGATTAGCGATTTCTTTCTGCAAATAATTTCATTTAAATGTCCTTACATATCATTTAAAGAATTTAATAAAGCAGATTTTTCAGATTTTAAAATTTATAGAAAAAGATTGGGATTTGCAGGAGAAGACGAATCGATGTCAAATTTTTTCTCTAATATTGAATCATATTCTTATTTGTTCTTCTCGTATTTATTTTTTTCTTTGAAATATTATCATAGTAATGAATCTCAGACGAAATATAAACACTATCTAAGCAATTTGCTAAAATATTTAGAAGATTTTCTCAAACATTTTGAGACATGTGAAAATAAAAATATTGAGTATCCTCATGTTATAATTTACAAAGTTTTTCTTAATTGTTTAGGGAATGTAATTTCAAAACACATTTATGATGCAAATGAAAAAATTGTTGAAATATCTAAACGAATTATCAAATTAATGGAAGAAAAAAAGAAGAATCCGAAAGTAAGTGCAGAAATTAAATCTTTGATTTCCGATAATTTACATTTCATAAGAACATACACAAAAGAGGTGAGAGAAAGGAAAATCACAGATATGCATAGATGATAAAGAGTATAAAATCTCAATAATTACATTTTTGTAGGATTATTTTAGAAAAATTGATAATCTTTTAATTGTCGTATAACTTTATTATAAAGAAAAGAATTTATTTTTTATCAATTTTAAAATATAATAAGATAATATATTTACACTGAAATTTATTAATATTAAATTTATGTAAAATTTTATATTAAAAAGAATAGTATTTAAACTACTTTTAAGCCAATGAATCCTCAAAATTATTAACAATTTTATTATTTATAATTTTCGTGTTGATTTTAATATCTTGTTTTTGAGAATTTTCTGTAATAAGATTAATGTTCGAGTAACTATTCAGTTCGTTGTTTGATAACTCATGGCCTTTATTTTTCTGAAAGCTTTGAACTTTATTATTAACATTGATATTATTCAAGCGATTGATATCTAAAAATTTAATTATTTATTTAATAATAGAATTAATTCACAATAAAATTACCTTGCAAATTTGAATTATTTGAAATATTATTTAAATTTTCTTCTAATTTTTCTCTATTTTTATTTTCTTTATTTTTATTAGTTTTGAATCCCATTTTTAATTGATTTCTTGATTGTTCTTGATTATTTTCTTTGTAATCTTGTTGTTTTTCTAATAAATTGTGTTTTTGTTGTGATTTTTGCAATCCTTTAATTATTTGGTTTTTTTATTTATTTTAAATGATTTATTTAAATTTAAAATATCATTTACCGTAATTATTATCAGAATCCCCATTGTTATATTTATTGTTTTTATCAAATGAGAATATGTTTTCTTGATTTTTGAAATGATTAATGCTTTTTTTATTTTCGACAGGAGCCTTAGTATTATTTGTATTTAATGATCCTTTATACTTATCAAATATACTATTAAGCTTTTGTATATTATTACTTGAAATATCTCTTGGAATTCTATCCAATGGATTAGGCTTATAATTATTTGAGTTGATTGTTTGAAGGTCATCTTTATTTAATTTTTTGTCGATAATGACACTATTTACTACATTATTATTTGAGAAATTGTTTGGCTTTTTCGCTATATTAGAATCTGTTGAATTTTCAAAAAAGTTAAGTTTTGTTTGCAATTTTTGGTTTTCATGAATATCTTTATAATCTTCTAAATTTACATCGACTGTATTGACTTCTTTTTTAATGGATTCTTTTAATTGATTTTCATCTAAAAACTCTTCTGTATATTCCATATTATCATATTCCTCTTCATAATTATCTAAATAATAAATCTTGATATTTTTAAATAAATAAAAAAATTATTTTTGATTTTTATTTTAAGATTACTTACTGTCTAATTCTAAATTGTTTATGTTTCTATTTATAATAGCATTTTTTTTAAAATCAAAACTTTGAAAATTTGTATAAACTTTATTCGAATTTTTATTATTATTGATATTTTTATTAATATATTTATTATAATCGGAGTTTTCAGAAATAATATCATCATTTATATTATTATCATATTCTCTATAATTTTGGGTTTGATTATAATTCTGTATTGTTTGGCTATTGCTGTTACTAATAATTATATTACTATCACCATCATTTTTTGAAGAAATATTATTTTTACTGCTTTGATTGAAATTTGTATTTTTACTAGAATTATAATTTCTATTTTTTATTTTTTGCAATTTTTCTTTTATTTGATGATTATTTAGCAATTTATCTCGATCTTTCTTTGCTTTATCCATTGGGATTTGCCTTATATTATCTCTATCTTTTTTATTTTTAATTGTATTAAAATCGGAAATGCTTCCAATATTATTTTCGCTATTAGCATTGTCAATTTCAAAAGCCTCCTCATTATTATCTTCTATATTTTCATATTCGTTTTCGAGTTTTTCAGATTTATAATAATTATTGTGATAATTTTTATTTTTAACATAGTTTTTGTTATTGTTTATTTTGAAGTTGATATTTTCTTCTTCTCCATCTTCTTCTTCGTTATTGTCATATAAATATTTATTATTTATTATATTTTTGTTCGATATATCAAAAATGTTATGATGAGCTTGTAACTCTTCTGGATCTATGTATGATTCTGTTTTGTTAAAATTAAAATTCTTTAAATTGCTATTATCAATATTATAAACATTATTATTTATGTTATCATTTGGAGTATTAATTTGAGAACCATCAGTTTGCAAATTATTATATCCATTAAAATTTTTTAATTGGTTTTCAGGTATTCTTTTTTTCTTTAAATCATTTTCAATAATTTCAAATTCTTGATTTGGATTATTGTAATTTCGAAGATTTTCTTCTTCTAATATCTCTTCTTGATATTCATTAAATTGGCCAGATCTTAATATTTCTTCATGCAAGCTTTCTTGATAAATTTTTTCTCTTTGGGAACGTGTATTATTATCATCATAACCATTATTATAATTATTTTGTGTAATATTATTTGAATTAAAACCAGTTTGATTTTGATGGCCTATACTTCTTATTTGAATATTATTATTTTCTCGAGAAGTTAATTTGATTATTTTCTGATTTTTTGAGTCTTTTAAATTTTTCGAATTAAAATTATTAGAGTGATTTTGATTACCTCCTTTACTATTACTAAAATTTTCCTTATTTTGATAGTTTCCTTTTACCTCAAATTTATTTGTTATATTTTTTGAAGAAGTATTTTTATAATTATTTTTCTCATCAAAACTCTTATCCTTCGTGTGGAATTCTGTTACTAAATTTTTTGATGATAAATCAGTTGTTATATGTTTATAATCAATATTATTTAATTTATTATTGGAGTTTTCTTCTTTTAAATTTAGATTATTTTTGCTGATGTTATCTAAATTATCTGCTTTCGATTTTTCTTTTTCATTTATATTACTATTTAATATTTTTGATTGATCTAATTTACTGTGATCTATATCTCGATCTAAATTAGCTATTTTGGAATAATTCATGTGGTCATCCTCTCTCCAGGTTTCCATCAAGTCTATCGGAGTGTTTTTTTTATCCGTTATTTTAACTAATTTTGATTCGACATCAATTAGCAGATCGTTCTTTGATGCAATTGACTTATTAAAATTATCGAATTTTTCTCTATCTGCTTTGTCCATCATATTCAAGTTAAAATAAGTTTGAGTTTGAGAAAAGTCTTCAAATTTATTGCGGAAATCTTCATATTTGAGATCAAGCGGATTCAAATTTTTATCCTGGTATAAATTATTCATATTAAAATTTTTATTAGGACCTTTGCCATCTTCATTGTCATAAATTTCTTCATGATTATAATTTTCATTATTCATTTCTTCTTCTTCAAAATCTTCATCATTATCTTTTTCGTAATCTCCCTGAAAATTATTAAAGTTTTGACCATTATTATTATTATAAGAATTTAAATTATTTAAATGTGGAATATTAACATTTTCAGCATAATATCTATTTCTGTAAATTAATTTTTGATTTTTAACTCCAGTAAGTGGCCTATCATCTGAATTCAAAAATTTATTGTTGTTTAAATTCCATTCATTTGTGTTTTCAGGTTTATTTTCTCGTTGATCAATATAAGTTTGATATTCTTCATTATCATTATAATTTTTGTTATAATAATTATATTTATTTTTGTCTGCATCATCTTTATTTTTATTGATTATTTTATAATCTAAAGTCTCTAGCATATTTTCTAGATTTTCATTATAATTATTAACTAAAGGATTGAAACCAACGCTACTTTTCAATTGTTCATGTTGACTTTTTAATCTACTTAATGTGGTATATTTTTCCTGTTGTAACAGAGTCTCTTTTTTCATATTATCTCTTTCACTAGCTAATTTATCCAAAGTTTCTTTGTAATCCTGGAAAATTTTCATTTGTTGATTGAAAAACATCTTCATCATTTCTTCAAAAAATGGTGGCATCACATATTGCTGTTGCTGAGGGAAATAATTTTTGGGAGTAAATAAGCCCATATTCATATTAGATTGATTATAGAGATTATAAGTATCTGAAGGTCCCACATTGCTCATAAGAAAAGGATTATTATTATTAATATAATTATTAAAAGGAAAATTAATATTTTGCATTGGTTGTTGTTGATTTTGAAAAATTTTATATTTATTTTCTTCAAATCCTTGATTATGATCAAAGTTTTGATTGGCATTATAGGAGGGTACATTTAAGTTATGATTGTTTCCTGACATTACATTATTTCTAAATTCAAAGTATTCTCTTGATAACGCTGTTGGATTAGCATTATTATATTTATTCATATATTCAAAATTATTGCTTATAATTTCTCCTTTCGTTTGTTGTTGTTGATCATGAGGAAAATTTGGCTTTTCATAATTTAAGCTTTCATTGTTAATCTTTTGATTTTGATAATTTTCGATTTGATTATTTTTCCTCAATTCATGATAATTAGGCTTTTTTCCCATTACTTTATGTTCAAAGTTTTCTTCAACTTCATTATGCAAGACTTTACCTTTATTAACTTTTGGATTTTGTTGATTAAAATAATCAAAATCTCCTCCATATTTTTCTTCAAATTTTATTTCTTCTTCTTTTATTTTTTGCTTTTCCTGCTTCTTTTTATTTTCTTTTTCTTGAATTTGCCGTTTTAATTCTTCCTGGTATTCTAATTTCTTTTTTTTCTCAATTTCCTTCTCAATTTTTTTTTCATCTTGATAGTTATAGGAAGAAGGCAAAACTTGATTTGGAATATAAGCATCTCCTAGATTATTTGTGCTTTTTCCACCAATTTGATTATAATTAATTATCTCATCTCTATTAGTATTGAACTTTGATTTTGGAAAATTATTGATGTTGTTTAACTCCTTATCATCTATTTTTTGATAAAATTGATTATTTAAATTTGGATGAAATTCATTAAATTTTAATTGCGAATTTTTATCATCTGAAAACATATCTTGATTATTTATATTATAATTTGCATTAAAATTGTTGTTTACATCAACTGTCTTAGTTTCGTTAGAGATATTATTATTGATTTTATTTATATTATACATTGAATAATTTTGTGAGTTTCTATTTGGAGTAATAGGATTTATGATATTATTACTGATTAATTCATTGTTTGAGTTATTAAAGTCTTGCATTTGGATGTGCATGTTCCTTTGTTGTTTGATATTGCTTGTTGATGGAAAATTCAAAATTCCTCCTTGTTGGTAATTATTCGGGTTTAAAGGCTGATTCAATCCTTTGTGTTGAATTTTATCCATGTGTTTCCTTTTGTTTAATTCTTGAAGTTGCTGATCCAAATATTTTCTGTATTCCTCTTGCTTCTTTCTTTTGAAATCTGAGAAAAAGTTTAATTATATATTGAAATTGAATAAAACTTCTATTCAAATTAAATTTTTTAAATTACCTTTTTCTTTAGATTTTTCGTCATTATTGAATTGAGGATTATTTAAAATAATATTTTGCATATATCCGGAATTCTTATTTATATTTGAATTTGAATTTGGAGGGTTAGTTAGGTAATTCTTATTTACCGAGTTTCCCAATTGATTTAAATGAACATTATTAAAATTTTGAGGTTCTATTGAATTAAAATTGTTGCTAAAATTAATATAGTCATTATTGTTATTATTTATTATATGTGGATGTAAATTGTTAGCAAAATTATTGTTTGATTTATAATTATTCAGGTTATTAGGTGTATTAATTGAATACATATTATCATTTTGTTGATTTTCATTCAACTTTTGATTATTATTATTAATTATAGGCTCAAAGTTGTTATTGTTAATTTGATTATTATTTACTAACTCATTTTGAAATTGGTTTTCATTATACGCCTTATAATAATTTGTTGAAGGAACAATAGCACTAAATATTTGTTTACTTGGCCTTTCAGATCTATAATGAAAGTTTTTCAAATTATTCATGTACAAGTTTTTTAATTCTTCGTATTCTGAATTTTCTAAATTTATATTCTTATCTGATTGAATGTTATTATTCATGTCACCTAAATTAGTACCAGAAATAAATTTTCTGATAATTTAAATAAGAATTATGGAGTATTGAATAATTGAACTCTTAAATTAAATAAGTCATTTATCTAATTACACAGTATTTAAAGCAACATCAATAAATAATAAAAAATAAATCTTCGGAATGATATCTTAAAACTTTTTCAATAAATTAAAAAATTAAATACCTCCATTTCTAGATAGATCAGACATTAGTTTTTATGAATTTATAAAATTATTATAAAATATTCGAAAAATTTAGAAAATAAAAATTTATAATTACTTTACTCAATTTTTATTTGGAAAAATATTATATTAAGCCTCAAAAAATAGAAAATTATTAAATTTTTGAAAACTGAAATTTTTTAGAAAAATAGAGATAAAGTAAAAATGACTATAATTTAATATTTATTAAAAGTTTTATTAAAACTTTAAGAATTTATTTAATTTTCGGCTTGGAATGGCCTTCTACAGATGTTTTGGTAAGTTTCGTAAACCTGTTCAACTTTGGGAATTTCTAAATTAGTATTCGAAACATTAATATTTTTATAAACTGAATCATTTTCAACTACATATTAAGATTATAATTTTACATCCATTTACTAGATCCCTATTTATTCTATACAAATAATTTACAATCTCAATGGGTAATTCTTTATCTGAGATTTTGTTTACTTCAACATTCGTTTTTGCATTGATCTTTAAAAAGCTTTTTAAAAATTTATAAAAATATCATATTATGTACCTATTCGAATAAGAAAAATTTTGTGATCTATCAAGCTGTTTAACAAATTCAATGCCTTTGGTTTTATTGTTGATAATTCGATTGGCTGGTTTGAATTTCACCTTTCTATTTCAATAAAATTTTTTATATATACATCAACGGACTTTTTAACAATTTTTTGTTAATTTTATTCTTTTTATCATTATTCGTTTTTTCATTCATAGAATATTCAGAATAATCATATTCTTTTTTTTTATCTCTATACGAATGATATGGGCTTTGTATTTTAAAATTATCATTAAGAAATTTAAAATCCAAATTATGAGAGTTGGTATTTATATGTTTTTTGAAGTCTTCATCCTCTATATATTTTCTATAAGTTTTAATTGAATACTTAAAATTAATACTTTTCATAAACTTGATTTTCATTAGAAATATTATTTGTAGATTCTCCATTCATAGTATTTTTGACATATCTTATAAAATAATCTTTGTAATTTTTTTTGGGATTTACAATTGTATTTAATTTAACATTTCCAATTAATTTGTAGTTTACTGTTTTAATATTTTTCTTAGTATTATTTATTATAGGATAATAGTTTGGATTAATACCGTTTTGAATGTTTTTTTGTGAAAAATTTTTTGAAAGATTTATTTTTCGATTATCATTAAAAAAATTGGTATTGGTTAAACCCCAGGTTGATTCATTGATTTCTTTTGAATTATTTATCTAATAAATAAAAATAATCTATTATACTTCAAAGGCTTTATTGGTCTTATTAAAAATTGAAAAATTATTTAAAGTTGATGACATATTAGTGGTTCTATCAAATTTAGATTTTGCAGTTGCATAAAAAGTTGAATCATATAAACAAGAATTTGAATAATTCATGGCTTTTGAATTTAAAAATTTAATTATTTGTTAATAGATATACATTTTCCTCGATTACTTGAATCATTATTATTATTCATTTTTGAAGTGGAATTGAAACGAAACCCTTTCGAATCATAAAATTGACAACTCGTTTCCAAAAGAGGAAAATCTGGTTTTATATATTGATATCATAAGAAAAAATATAAAATAAAATATCTTAATAAAAAATTTAGATTATTTTTGAAAATATATTTTTTACCTTCAACATTGTAAATTCTATAAGTACTTTTAGTTTTATTGGTTGAATAATAGGAATTGTTTAAATTTTCGTTTAAATTTGAATTGCGAGTATTATATAAAGGAATTTTCGTATTTATTTTTTGACTTTTTCCTGTTTTCGTATTTAAATCTTGAAAAAATTCGCTACAGTTTTGAGAATTATAATAAGAAGGATTACTAGGGCTTAATAAAACTAATCTGTTTTTTCGATTAAATTTTAAATTAGGTTTTTTGTTTTTCATCTTTATTTGAAATTTTTAACAATTATTTAGATGAGAGATATAAAATTAAAATAATGTGAAAACAATATATATTCTAGAGATACTTTATAATTAAGAATAAATTAAGTTTTTTAAATAATAATTTTTCCAATATTTTTATTAATCATAACCAAATTGCCAAAAAATAAGAATTAATTTTTCAGGATGGGATTGGGGATTGGGGATTGGGGATTGGGGATTGGGGATTGGGCCCAATCCCCAATCCCCAATCCCCAAATCCC
>Ga0194116_10007342_pt1 | contig 11444 bp, 8 predicted proteins | sample TA2MahsurfametaG_4_FD_148617 | JGI IMG/M metagenome (GOLD analysis project Ga0194116, IMG submission 148617) | Freshwater microbial communities from Lake Tanganyika, Tanzania - TA2015008 Mahale S9 surface | ecosystem: Environmental > Aquatic > Freshwater > Lake | place: Tanzania: Lake Tanganyika... | reverse complement strand
CCCAATCCCCAATCCCCAATCCCCAATCCCCAATCCCCAATCCCCAAACTAAATTTTTTATTATAACTCTGCTACTGAATTTAATTCTTAAAAAGAAATTAAAAATTTTTTTATTTTGTTTTTAATATTTTATTCTTACACCATTCAAATTAAATACTCTTTTAAAATAATATATAATCTTTATTCCATTTTTATATAAATTATAATTTTAATTTATTTTTGAAATATTTCAAGGATTAATAATCTTAATTCAAGGTTTAAAAAAAAAATCAATATTTTTTCACTCTTTAAATTTCATTTAATATTAATTTTGATATAAGATTGAAAATTACTTTAAATTCAAATAATAAGATGAATTCAGATAAAATATTTGGAAAATTGATGGTCCTAAATTTAAAGATATTTAAAAATTATTTTAGCAAAACAGTTTTTGAAGACAAAATTATAGAACTCAGCTTTCAAGAATATAAATTTCGAGAATCTAAAATGAATAGGATTTCATGCGATTTATTTTTGATACTTGGATATATAAGCTTCTATATTTTTCTTTTATCTGCTTTTTATAGAGTTTTATTCTTAATAACATGTAGCATATTTTTTTTAATTGCAATAATATTGATTATTCTATCACACTTTATTAGGAACAGAAATATAATAAACTTCATAGATTTAATTCAGATATTTTTATCATCTATAAATCTTATCCTAAAAGGGTTAATGGTTAGTTTATATTATAGCACATCAATAAATGACAATCATGAAGAAATAACAAGAATAATAATTTATGAGTTTATTTCAACTAACCTTCTAATTTCATTTATTATGGAAAGTGATATAAGAATATATTTTTACTTCTTCTTACAAAATTTGGGATTGATTATCGTTGCAATTAATCGTTCAATTAAAGATAGATTTTATCAGTATGATGCTTTTATTAGCTTTTTTATGGCGTTTATATTTTTTATGATAAGAAAAGAATGGGATTACTCTTTAAGACTAATATTCTCTGAAAAATATAAATTTCAAGTTTATTTTAATTATGCCTCCAATTATTTTAATGGATTAAATTGTTTTACGTTAAATATTCAAAATAATAAAAATATATATTATAAAAATAACTTCGCTTATTTTATTAATAAAAATGAATTTGTTTCATCACAAAATTTCGAAGAAGAAAATAGCGATGAAAATCAATTATTAAATTTTTTGAATAACGATGATAATTTTGATATTTTTAAAAAAAAATTCAATGTTGAAAATATTGATGAGAATTCGCCGTTTTTTATAAAAAAAGAAAATTTTTTCAAATTTGCGAATAATTTAAAGTTTTACAAAAGAAACTCTATTAAAACTCTTACAAATAAAAAAATTATTGTTGATGGAGATTTTACAGATCAAGTCATTGAAAATGTAAATGAAGATGATGAAAATATTGAATCACCAAACAGTTTAGAGGAAAAAGCTATAATTGGTATATTTCAAAATTTTTAATTTAAGAAGATTTTAAACAAATAATTTCTTTTTTTTCTTTTTTATTTTAAAATTGAAATTTTAATAATTTAAAAGATATTAAAATATTGACGGTTATATTCAAATTAAATCTTTAATTATTTAAAATTTATTTCAAGAAAACCAATGTTAATCTAATTGGATTAAAGGAAAATCTACGAATTTAAAATTAAATTTTTTTTTTTAAGTTTTGATAAATTTCATAAATTGAAGATCGTGTGAATGATTCAAATCTTAATAATATAAATAAAAAAAATATTTCAAAAAATAATTTCTTGAATTATGTTTTGAAAGAAAAATCAAAATTCCATTCGGATTTAAAAAAACTTTCATATCATCTTGAGCCTGAAGAAAAAGAAATTAAAATTGTAAAAAATCAATTTAAAGTAAATTTAAATAAAAGAAGAGTTTATGATAATAGACTCATAAATCTTAATAAAGGGTCTGATGGATTTTTAAGGCAGTATAATGAATTAAATAATTTAAATAATGAAAGAGCGAAATCTGAAAATTTAAGATATTTGAAAATTATTAATGAAAATAATAATTATCCAAATTCTATAAAAGAAGATTATAAGAAAGATTATGGAAAATTTATCAGTTTGGGAATATATGCAATCCAATTAAAAAATATTAATAAAATTCTTTATTTTGATATTTATCATAGAAAAATTCATTTTAATTATCTAGATAATACAACTTGTTCCAAATTTCCAAATATTCAAAACTTAAAAATTTTTGATTCTTCTAGTCTTGATTATCAAGTCGATTATGATAATATTATTGATGATTATTTCTTTTATAATGTTACTGAACACATCGAAGATAAATTGAAAATCCTTGATGAAATCAATCAAAAAGAAAAGCTATTTGCTAAATTATCTCATGAATTCAAAACTCCCTTAAATTCCATCGTTGGTATGATCACTAATATTCTCGAATTAAATGTCAATAATGAATTTTCAAGCAAATTAAACACCATCAAAAATTTATCTAATTATGTAATATTTCTCATTTCAGATATTATTCAATACTCCAATATCAGTAAAATAGAAGATCTGAAATTACACATGACAGAAATTAAAATTGAAGAAATTTTATCATTCTGCTATCAAATCTTAAATAGCTTGATTTATTGCAACAAAAATAAGAAAGATAATATAAACACAAAACTGATTATAAATGATTATGTAAAAAAATATTTAATAATTGGAGATGAGTTTAGAATCAAACAAATTTTACTAAATTTTATATCAAATTCAGTTAAGTTCACAAATAATGGCAAAATTTACATAAAATGTAAAAAAGTATTTCATAATAATAAAAAGCAGTTGAAAATATCAGTAAAAGACACTGGTATCGGAATAAAAGAAGAAGATAAAAAAAGACTTTTTAAGGACTATGAGATGTTAGATATAGATAAGAATCTAAAAAATAATATTACTGGAAGTGGATTGGGATTGTCGATATGTAAAAGTTTGTTGAAAAAGATGGAAATGGATATGCTTGTAAAATCAGATTATTTAAAAGGGAGTAAATTTTCTTTACTTATTCCTTATAAAAAAAGAAATAAAATTAAAATAAAAGAAGATTTTTCAAGAAAGTCTGATAATCAGATTGAAGAAAATATTAGGTTCAAAAAGAAAAATTATGATGATTTCATCTTCAAAGATCCTGTAATAGATATAGTTGAGCCTCCGAATATTGATTTAAACAGAAGCGATAAAAATAAAAAATTTGATATTATAAATAAAAATAATAAATTTGAAAATTTAGATTTAATTACAAATAAAAAAGATAATTCCTCATTTAATAGATCTAAAAGTCTCTTTAACATGAAATTTGATAAAGGTATTTCTATTGAAAAAATTTTAGTTTTCCAATTTTTTTTTTTTTGAATTAAAAGTAAATTAAATAAATTAAAGTAACTATCACAGTTGATTCAAAGAACGATATTACTCAAAAAATTAGAAAAATTAAAAGTATTAATAGAGAAGATAGAAATTCCAATTTTAATAAATACTTGAATGTAAAAAATTTTTTTTTTGAAATTTATTGAATTTAAATAAAAAAGTCCAATCCTGTTCGATATGATTCTGAAGATTCTTCTAAAGATAAGAATCATACTGATTCAAATAATGCATCTACTATAAAAATTGAGAATGGATTATTCAGTAAAATAACTAATAAAAAATTATTAAATGAAAAGATTGAATTTTTTAACTATGTTTTTATTTGATATAAAAAAAATATTAATTGATAATTTTGTAATTCAAAATTAATATAGTTGTTAATTCAGGTTTTAAATATCTTATCAATTTCAATAATAATTCCAATCAAGATATCTCAATAAAAACTCCACTTTCAATATACTCTAGGGCAAAATTTGATAAACCACAAGTTCTTATAGTAGACGACAATGATATTATAAATAACTCTAATAAAAAATTAGTCTCAGATATATTAACAGAAAAAGGATTTGATTTTCATATTATTCAATTATATGATGGATTTGATATTATTCAATATGTTTTAAATCATCGAGATCATTATGAAGAAATAAAATTTATTATCACTGATGAAAATATGGATTATATGAATGGCTCTGAAGCCATAATTTTTGTAAGAAAATTAGAAAAAGGAAGAAATTTAAAGCCTATTAAAATTGCTTCTTTAACTTGTTATGAAAATTTGTTGACTACTAAACATATATTAAATGCAGGAGCTGATATTGTCTTATCCAAACCTGTTAGCAAAAGCAAATTAACTGATTTAATAAACAAAATTTTTGGAGATAAATTTTATGATTAAGGAAAGTAATTTAATTTGACTAAATCAAGAATGATATTTATCTCAAATTTCAGCATTGCGTTTAAAAAATTATAAAACTAAAATTTATATTTTAAAGTATTATTACCTTATTGATTACTTAATTATTCTATAATAATTTTGTATAATTAAGATAATTAAATTGCAAATATAGTAATATTAATTAGAATCATTTTCTTACGTTTAATTTAATTCATTTAATATAAATCTATTCAATATTTAACCAATTTAATCAATAAAAATATCAAGAATCATAAAAGTAAATATGATTATAGTTTAAAGTTTTCAAATTAATATTTATATGATCAATAAAAAAATACTATTAATAAAATAAAAGTTGTTTAAATTTCCTTCTATTAGAAAATAATATTTAATTTATTTTTTCTAAAAATTTTAATCATTTTATTCATAATTTTTCTATGAAGAATAATATATTATAAAAAGAATAAATCAAAAAAATGCTTTTAATACTCCAAAAGACTCAATTATCTAAAAGATTTTTTAAAAATCTTAAGTTTAATTTAAGTAATGAATTAAATTCAAATCAAACTATTCTCAAAGGAAGAATATGTGAAGGTTGTAAACTAAAACAAATTGATTCAAAAATAATCTGCGGAATTTGCAATACAATACACAACCCTTTAGACATATTAAAACATAGCAATTATTTCGAAATTTTTAACCTTAACCAAAAATTCTCTATAGATAAAATTTATCTTGAGAAAAAATATAAAGATATTCAAAAAGTTATTCATCCTGATAAATTTGCACAAAGCGATAAAGCTACGCTGGATCAAGCCCACGATGCATCTTCTTTAGTTGTCCATGCATATAATATTTTAAAAGATGACTTCAAAAGAGCAAATTATTTACTCAATTTGAAAGGCTTTGACAATATTGGCGAAACTAATACAACTATTAAAGATAAAAAATTTTTGATGGCTTTTATGGATTTACAAGAAAGAATAGATGAAGCTGAAACAAAGGAAGAAATTTTGGAAATAAAAGATGAAATTGAGGATGAAATAACATCCTTAACGAAAGAATTAGAACAAAATTTTGAGTCTGAGAAGTTAGATAAAGTTTTGGAAGTCTTGAAAAGCATCAAATTTAATTTATCTTTATTAGATAATATCAATAATAAAATATAAACTCAACTATTTAGTTTAGGAATATACTCATTTAAATTGTCAGGGATCTTTGATGATACACCATTGTATAAATTAAGTAAATAAAAATTGACTTTTTATAATTTTATTTAAATAATTAAAATAAGAAAATTTTGAATTATTAATATAATTAAATTATTTTATGCAATTAATTATATATTATAATATAAGTTTATTGTTATTTTATTTTATGAATTCGAATATCATCTTAAAATAATCAAAAAATTAATTTTTGATAATTCAAAAATATAGTTTCTTCAATTTATTTTTAAGTAAAAACAAGACTAAATCTTTTTTACAATAATTTTATTTCAATTAACATAAAAATTTTTGAATTAGCCTTGGAAATCTTAATTTTGATATTGATAATTTAAATGAATAATAAATGTATAACTATAATGCAATACTTTTTAATTTATTATAATTTAATGAAATTAATTTATTACATTTATTTAAACTTTTATATAATTAAAATAATAATGAAAATCAATTATTTATTTTTTTATTTATGAAAAACAAATATATTTATAAAATTATTTAGATGTTAAACACCTATACCCATTCCAATTGCTAGGAGAAAGGAATCCATGGTTTTCTATAAACTGGTATAACGTTTTAACTGGGCCATCATTTTCATAAATCAACATGCATTTAAGAAAATGCATTTTCGCTTTTTTCCAATCTCCTAAAACATAATTTTTAAAACCTGAATTAAATGCTTTATAAAATTCGATAGGCCTGGCATCCTTTAATAGCTTTTTGAATTCCTTTTTTTTGAGAATTTGTTTGGTTAGACTTGAATCTTCAAAAGAATTTCTCATTGCATTTTTTATATCAATCTGTTTTTCTCTTTTTTGCTTATCAGAGAAATTCTTTCTTTCTTTTTTATAAGGCCTGAGAAAATCATCATTTATATCAAGAGTGTATAATTTAATAGGTTCAATTGAACCTTTAACAGTTACAATATCAATTATACGGCAAAATTCTTTCAAATCTTCTGATAATAATTCATAAATTTGACCTGATATTAAAATTTTAACTCCATATTGCCTTGTTGCTGCTTCTAATCTCGCTGCCATATTTACATTTGGACTAAGGTAACTTGCATCTATTTTGTAATTTGAACCAATGGCTCCTTCAATTGCCCATCCCATGTGCAAACCGAAGCCCATAGTTACTTTATAATTTTTGATTAGCTTTTGAATTTCATTGTCTTTTTGATAATTTAGAATACGTAAATCACGATTTATTTTTATTATTATGCTAAGAAAAGCCAAAACAGAACAATCTGCTGTGTTTTGTATTTCGCTTTCAAGTTTACTTATGAATATCTTATCTTGTTTTCTAATCAATTGTTGATTATCTAAAAATTTAATTAAACAATACATAAAAAAATATATCTTATTCTTAATTAAGATTTATAGGATAAATAAAAAGTTGAATAAATGAATATTAATATTTAATAAATACCGATTAATTTGAGGTTTTCTTTTTCATTGATATCCTTACTATCTTCTCTATTTTTGAAAAAATAATTTATTTCATTATAATTAAATTCTGTATTTTTATTATTATTCAATTCCTCATTTTTTATGCTCCTCTCATCAGAAAATTTTAGATTAAGATTTTTTACATTTTTTTTATTAGAATATGATTTACTTATATCTTTCTTATTGTTTTCATTATAATCAAGCATTTTATTTGAATTAGTTTGTTGTTTCTTAAAATTGAGATTTTCATTATTTTGATTCTTTGTGGGGATTTTCCAGACAGTCAAAAAAGCATCACCAATGTTTTTATTAGTCGCCCCAAAAAACAAATCAACAGATGAATGGACTATATCTGCGATTTGATTTAAGAATACAACAGTATTTTCTTGCAAGGCTTCGTTAACAGTAGGAAAATCTCTTATATCGCAAAAACCGAAAATCGCCTTTTTCTTCCTGCCTTTAATCATAGGATTGAGGTCATTGTAATTTGACAAATTTTCTTTGATTATTTCATTTCCAGCTTCTCCCAATCCAATTGCTAACAAAGCAGAAATTTTTTTTATTGCTGATAAAATTATTTTCACTTCGCTTTTTTCTTTTTGCTTCTGGTATTTTTTTATTTTCTTCTCATCGAAAATTTGCCATTGCCATAAAGTAGATTTGGCTCCTAAGTTTAAATTATCCAAATCTTTTGCTTTAATAGGATCTTTCGCAACAAACTCCACAACTTCAATCATAATTTCAAGCGGATCTAAAACAAGCTTTTTTGTGTCTTTCTCAAAATAAACAGCAGCTGTAAGCAGACATAAACACACAAACAATGTTTTGAATATACTCAACATTGCAGAAAATTTATTTTCATAAAGCACAGAATACAAAATAATGACTTCCCCTTCATTTGAAAAGACACTGTTTATTTCTGTAATTCTAAAGTGAAAATCCTTCAAAGTATCGTTTTGGAATATCAAATTGCCATTAGAATTAGTGATATTTATAATAGGATAGTTCTCATCCACCTCATTGATAATAAAGCTTGGAATTATGGAATCAAATTTATCAGGGAAGATTGCTTTATAATTCGCAATGTATTCAGCTAGAATATTGTAACTTTCTATTTCATCAGATCTGTAAATATCCTCATTTAAAATAGGTAAGACAATAACCAAGCTTAAGATTAATATAATTACTTTTCTTGTTATTGATTCAGTTAAAATTATTCTAGTTTTAGATTCTGAAATTAAATTGTCTATTTCTTCATCTCTATTTTTCTCAAAATTCCTTTTTTCTTTGTTTTCTTGTTTTATTTTCCTATTTCCTTTAAATCGATATTGGTTTACAATTGTTTTGGTATTTCTATAAGGGAAAATATATTTATCATTCTCATTGATTAAATTATTTTTTCTTAATTCTAAAATATTTGCTTGCTGTTGATTTAAATTATCTTGGTCGTTACTTATTGCATAATTATTAATGTTTTTATTTATATTAGGGAACATGTAATTTTTTTTCGTCATTATTCTATTTGTTGAGTCACTACTATAGTAAGTAGTGGGATCTAAATGATTATTGTGGGTTAGGACATTTTTAGAACTAAAACTATCTCTTTTGGATCTTATATCATGTTGATAATTCTGGATATTTTTAGAACTTTGACTGTCTCTTCTACATCTTATAGCAAGTTGATTTATTCTCTTTGTATTATTTTGAGTTGATAAGATTTTATATTTTGACTCATTAATGGGAATTTTAACAAATTCATTTATTAAACAATTTTTTTGTTCGGACTCAAAAATATTCATAATGTTTTTATCGCTTTCTTTTCTGTTTTCAGTATGATATAAATTAAAGCTAAAGGTCTTTTTATTTTCATTTTCATTTATTAGCTTAGTCTCTGATGATTTTTTTTTAATTAAATTATCATTTTGCAGATTAATACCATCTGTTTCATTTTTTTTTTCAAAGATTTTTAAATCTAAAAATTTTTTACAAGAATCAATATTATCTCTAAGACTAATTTTTTTAGTGAGTTTAAATTCGTTATTATTAATATCTTCAGCGAAAATTATATTGATATTGTAATTATTAAGATTTGTTTTTGAATATTTGAGATTTATATTAGGATTAAAAATTAAGCTTTCTTTGTATTTATTCTTTTGATTTTTATTAATTAATGAATTTTTAATAATATTTTCCTTGCTACTATCAAAAAAACTGCTTTTATAAAATTTCGATATTTCTTTATTTGACATTGAAGATTTATTAATACTTTTATTATTTTCAATTGTTTCCAATATTTCATCTTTAAATACTTTTTTTTGAATTGGAATGTTAATTATGTCACACAGATTATATTTGTTGACTACTTTTTCGCTTTTGAAATTAAAAGGATTTATTTTAGATACATGCAGCAGATTTATATTCATTTCTTGAGGGTTAGGATCTATAATTTAAAAATAAATTATTGCCAAAATATAAAGAAATTTATTGAAGTTTATATACTTAAAAATGATAATATTTAAATTACTTTGATCATCTATAAGAATACTTTGTTTTCTATGAAATATATGAATTTTATTCTTTTTATTTTCATTAAATTCGATTTCTTCATTTTTATCATTAATTCCCTCTTTAATAGCACAATCAATATGAATATCCTCTTTTTTATCATTTTCTTCATTTTCTAAAGATTCACCAAAATCTTTTTTTGATTCAATTATCTTGTAAATTTTAGGAGAAGTTAAACGACAGTTAGAATTATTATTTGATTCATATTCAATAATTTGAAGATTATTCATTTTCATTATACTATTCCTTGGAGAATTCAAAGCATAATGATTTTCAATATATCTAGAATGATTTGAAATGAATCTATTATTCTTAAAATTTAAACTTTCAATAAACTCATTATTGTGATTGAGTTTAATAGTATCGTAACTTTGATTATGATTTGTAAAATTAGTATCTTTTTGATTTTTAGAATATTTCTGAAATAACAATTTTTTAGATTTTCTTAATTCAAAATTTTTTTTTGCTAATATTGCTGCTTTATATAGTTTTACCATTCTTATTAATCTAACTATTTTTATAACTCGCAAAATTCGAGTTGCTCTGATTATTTTGAAATAAATAATTAAATTTGAGAGAATAAAGAATTTACAAAAATTTAATTAGTCTTTAATTTTATAATTTTATATGTTTATATAATAATTATATTATTACCTTGAGGCAGTGGTTAATTTTGAAAAAACAGTTTTAAATCCTGCGATCAATTTAAAATTGTTTCCTATATCACTTTGACTTTGATTATCTTTGCTTCCATCAAAACTGTAATTTCTTTTATAGTTTTTTATTTTATGAAAAATGAATATAATTTTATTTTATTATAAATAAAAAATTTTTGTAAACAAGCAAATTTAATTCTTTATTAATAAAAAATTTATATAAAAGTGCTTTACAAATCAGAATTATCCAATCCTAAGATAGGATTTATAATAAAACTTATGTCTTGTATGATATATAAAGTCGAAAGAATGTCCAACCAGAAGAAAAAAGAGTAGACATAATTATTTTTACAAATACTTGTAATTACTATTTCCAAAAAATACAAACAAAAGATAAATGTTTGAACGATTTCAATAACATTATCTGCATTCGGACTAAGCCATCCATTTTGAATATCATCAATAAAAAGAATGAAAATTGTTATCAACATCATAAAGCTTATATAATAATTATTGTCAAGGATCTTTTCAAAGAATTTTTTTATCTTAAATCCAAAAGTATTTTTTTCTATCTCAATTTTCTTTTTTAATAATCGACTGTAATTTTCCAAATCATCTATTTTAGCTAAATCTATTCTTTCATTGGTTAGATTTTTTATTGGTTTTAAATTGTTAAGGTTATTTTTATTAATTTCTTGTGCTTCTGTATTTAAATATTGTGGATTCCCTTTTAGATCATTTCTCAAAGCTGATGGTTCTATATAATTATTTTCTTTCAAGATTTTTATTTTATTCAATTCTTGAATTTTCCTTTCATTTATAAAATCATTCATATTATCCAAATTTTCTTTTTCTTGATTAATATTATTCATATTTCTATTTATAATCGTCTTATTCATATTGTATTTATGGCTTATTGAATTATCTGTCATTCCTTTTTAGGACTTTAATTTATAATTTTTTTTTCTTGATTAAAATAATTATTTGGAATTATTATTTTTCACTCATTGATTTCACGTTAAAAATAATATAAGTTTATTAAATTTAATTAATATATTTTTTTATAGTTTTTAAAAATTTTTCCGAAAAAGTGAAAAAATTATCAAATTTTAATTTTTCATTTTGGGGATTGGGGATTGGGGATTGGGGATTGGGGATTGGGGATTGGGGATTGGGGATTGGGGATTGGGCCCAATCCCCAATCCCCAATTCCCAATCCCCAATCC
>Ga0194116_10007339_pt1 | contig 11448 bp, 8 predicted proteins | sample TA2MahsurfametaG_4_FD_148617 | JGI IMG/M metagenome (GOLD analysis project Ga0194116, IMG submission 148617) | Freshwater microbial communities from Lake Tanganyika, Tanzania - TA2015008 Mahale S9 surface | ecosystem: Environmental > Aquatic > Freshwater > Lake | place: Tanzania: Lake Tanganyika... | reverse complement strand
AATTAAAGTTATTATTAAAATTTATCTTTTTTAGTTTATTAAAATATGTTAAATTTATTTATTTAATAATTATTTAATTTTATTTTAGCTTAAAATAATAGATTTATTCAAATTAAAAAAATTTTGTTAAAAATCATTTTTTTTTGAAAATTCATAATCTAAAATAAGCATTCGAGTTTGGGGATTGGGGATTGGGGATTGGGGATTGGGGATTGGGGATTGGGCCCAATCCCCAATCCCCAATCCCCAATTCCCAATCCCCAATCCCCAAAGCGATTTCTTTTTAAAATTCGAAGATATATATAATTAATATATTAATTAATTTTATTTAACTATTAAAAGGCTAATTTAGATATAATTTTAAATATATAATTCATAATTGAAATTTCATTAAATAAGTTTTAATAAATTGGAATATTATTATCAATATCCTTTCTATATCCTGCTAATCCATTATTTATATTGAAAACATTTTTATAACCTTTCTCTAATAAAATTTTTGTAGCATGAGTGGAAGCGTTTCCTGCTTTACACATTACATAAATTCTTTTATCTTTACATCCCTTCAAAATATCTTTCTCAATATTCTCAAAATTCGTTTTAATTTCTTTAAGGGGACAATTATGAAATTGAAATTGTTGACATAAATTCACTAATTCAAACTGATCTTCTGGTCTTACATCTAAAAGAAGCAAATTTTCAATATCATTTTTATTTCCTTGTTTTTCTTTTTCTGTTTGATTATTTATTATTTTACTTTTTTCATCATCATAAATTTTCACAAAATCTTCCCATAAAACACAATTCTCTTTGGCAATTTCTAATCTCAAAGGGATTCTACAAGCGACAGGATTTACAAAATCATTATAGTCAAATTCCTTTATATTCTCTTTTGTTATTTTTGGATTTTTTCCGCAAACTTCACATTCTTCTTTATGATTTCTTAATTTAAAAACTTTAAAACTCATTTCAAGAGCATCATAAATTAGCATTTTTTTTGCTAAAATTTTATCCTTTTCTCCTAAAAGTAATTTTACTGCTTCGTTGCATTGCAATACTCCTATAACTCCAGGGACAGGGCCAAATACACCTGCATCTGCACAGTTACAAACACTACTAGTTGGAGAAGGTTTTGGAAATAGACATCTATAACAAGGTAATTTATTAAAATTATTTTTTTCAATTGAATCACGGCTATAAATTGTCAATTGACCTTCCCATTTAACAGCAGACCCGCTTACTAATGGCTTTTGTAAAATAACACAAATATCATTGATAAGATATCTTGTAGCAGGATTATCAGAACAATCTACAAGTAAATCATAATTTTCTGCAGTTTCTAAAGCATTTTTATTAGTAAAATGTTCTTCGTATGTTTTTAATTTAATTAAGGGATTAAAATTTTGAATTAGCAAAGCAGCAGATTTCGCCTTATTAATACCTTTATTGTTTGAACTGTGTATAATCTGACGATGTAGATTACTCACATCTACTTGATCTCCATCAATTATTCCAATTTCACCAATTCCTGAACCACTTAAATACATAAGACAAGGAGAGCCTAGTCCTCCTGCACCTATAATGAGAACTTTTGAATTTTTTAATTTTAACTGTCCATTATGACCGAATTCTGGCAGTATTATTTGTCTGCAATATCGTTCTACGTCTTCTTTTGAGAGTTCTTTTTTAATATTTTCAAATGAAGAAGAATAAATGGAATTATTATTTATTTTGGTTTCCATATTTTTAAGAATATTATAAAGAAAATTAAAATTTTATTATTATTTGTTAATTTATTTTAATTTGATAAAATATTATCCAAAACAATTGAAATATTTATGTTTAAAATTTCCTTTGATGACGAAGGAATTTAAACTTAGTATAAAATAAAAAATTTCATTCATTTATAGATTTTGATATTTGTGTACATATAAAATTAAATAAATATGTTTTAAAAATTTTTAGCAATAAAAACTATTTACAATTATTTTTTATAATACCTCAATATTTATTTTATTTTAATCTATTTCCAATGATATTCTATCTATTATATGTCTTAAATCATTTATTTTATTATCTAAAATGTCATTTTCATTTTGAAGCATTTGTTTTTTTTCTTTTATATTTCTAAATATAAAATGAATTCTTACTCTAGTTTTTTTTCCAATTCGAGAATTTCAGGATCGCTAACAATAACAACATTATTATTTTGAATAATTTCATTTAGAGATAGGTCATCTGATTTTTTTTTATCTTTATCTTTCCAATCTTAAATATAATTTAGAAATTTACTACTAATTTCAGTATTTTCTTCTAAATTAGAATTACACCTTTTTCTTGTCATTTCAGTTTCGTCTTCTAAATCAGATTTGTAGACTTTTTTCAAATTTTGAAAATTTAATTTTTTCTTTTCATCCATTTTAATTATTAATTTATAGAGGATTAAGAACAAACGCAAATGAATAATAATTAAAATATCAATTATCTGTGTTGTGATCTTTGAGATTTTGACTTTAAGCAATATATTATTTGATAATCCAATTTTTCATTTAGAGTGATTTATAAAATAATAAACAAATTTTAAAAGAAACAATAAAAATAATGAAAATATAATAAATTCAATTTACAGAATATTTTGATTTTTTTAATAATTTTTTAAAGTATTTCATTATTTTATCTTTATTTTTATAATAAATTGCGATTAACTTTGAATAAATATTGATTTATGTATAAAAAATTCTCTTTGCAAAATTTAAAAAATTTAATATTTTTATTATCTAAAAATGGATGGAGAATCTTCAAGCAGACTTTATAAATTAAAATTTTATTGCCAAATATGCAACAAGCAATTGAAGGATAAAGATGGTTATAATTGTCATTTAAATTCAAATTATCATAAACAAAATATAGAAATAGTAGCAGATAATCCCCAATTCTATATTAATAATTATTCCAAGGAATTTGAATCGGGTTATTTAGATATCTTAAAAAGAAATTATGCTAAAAATTGGATATCAGCTAATAAAATATATCAAGAATATATAAGTGATAAGAATGCTACTCATATGAATGCTACAAAATGGAGCACTCTTACTGGGTTTATAAAATATTTGGAATCGACTGGAAGGATAGAATTCCGAGAAGAGATCAAGGATAAAGATATCAAAGAAGTAAAAATAAAATATATTGATAATACCCCACAAGGAATCGCTGAAAAAAGCAGAGTTGAAAAGAAAAAGAGGGAAGAAATGTATTTAGAAAAATTAAAAGAAAAAAAAATATTTGATCAAATGATGAGAGATAAGGAATACGAGCAAAAACAAAAAAGAAAGTTTGAAAGTCAAGATATAAATTTTGAGAAAAACAGAGAAGTTCTCCATTTAAATGAAAATAAAGGTTCTGACGTTAATAACTCAGATTTGAAACAAAATATAGAAATTTCTTTGAATTTAGGTGAAAAATCAAAAATAATAACAAATAGAGTGAAAGGATTAATGAATAAATTCAAAGAAGCAAATAACAATTTTAAAAATAGTTTATCTAATAAAAAGAATCAAGATGATAAAGATAAAGATCAAGAAAAAAAACCAAATAATAAATTGAAAGATATAATTGAAAATTTAGATAAAAAAGAAAAAAAAATGAAAAATGAAAAAACTCATATAGATTTAGTTATCAATAATACAGAGAACAATTTAGATGAAAAATATCTATGTAAAAAAAAAATTCGAGAAAAAGATGAAGAATATGAGGAAATCATGAATGTAAAGTCTATTATAAAAAATGAAGCTTATAATAAGGATAGAGCTGATGAGGATAAAGACAATGACAAATATCTCAAAGAATATTTTGATAAGGAGGATCCATGGATTAAAAAAGATTTAATAGTAAGAATTAAAGATAATAATTTATCAGGAGGTGAGTATTATGATATGAAAGCATTAATAATAAAAGTTTTTGATGGATTTTTAGCTGAAATTAAATTATTGGAAACTAAAACTATTTTGAGAATTGATCAAGAATATTTGCAACCAATTATTCCTAAAATAAATTCTCCTGTTGAGATATTATATGGGAAAAATAAAGGCCAAATTGGAATTTTAAAGGAAATTAATAATAATTCCAATAGTGCTTTGATTGATATTAGTGTAGATAATATAGATGAAATAATATATGTTGATTTGAATGGGATTTGTAAAATAAATTATTATCAAGAGAGTGAATAAATACAATTATTGATTCTTTAATTTCAAATTTAATTTACAAAAGAAAGAAACAATCTTTTAAATAAGAATGGAATATCTAAATCGCAGTTGAAAATATAATTAAATTTAAAAAAACCATATTTGTTAATGTTAAAAAAATCTTATTAAATAAATCAAATTTCATAAAGATTATTAAATAATTTTTTAAGAAAAGATTTTTTTATAAAAAATCTTAATTTGTTTTTAAGAATAATGGATAAATAGATAATATGGAAAACTTATAATAAAAATCACAAATAAATTTTATCATTAAAATTATTTTTTAAGAAGAATGCTTATTTAATTCTTTTATACATTTTTCGAATATAAATTTATTCTTGAAAATTTCAAGACTAAGTCATCTTTTGGTGAAAAGTAGATGTATATTATTTCTATAATTTAGAATTTTTTGCCTTGAGGAGAATTTTAATTTGATCTCTAATTATAAGATGAGCTCTAAAAGCTAAAAAAACTGAAACAAGTTTTGTGGATAGTATCAGAATTTCATTAATAATCCAAATTGTATATACCATTTTCTGAAATTTACAAGTTTCTAATATTTTTTTATTTGAATAATCTATTTGTGATTCCGAATATTTCAAGTAGTAATCATCTATAATGGTGCAAACATTATTCAAATTTCTAAAACGAATACTTAGGACAAATGTTAATATAAGATTATAAATAAAAATTAATATGTTCATAATCAATGAATAAAAAAATCGCATAGCCAATTTATTATGAACCATCATATAAGACATAATGGAACCAAGTGTTGATATAACATAAAAATTAATCAATCCTAATTGATTGGATTTTAAAAAAAAAGCATATCTTGCAATACAAATCAAGCATTCTAAAATCTAGAAAAATTTTTGTAAAGAATAAATTATACTTTTTAATAATTTAATTAATATAATGTATTATTTTAAAATACATTATACAGTAGCATAAGAATTAAATAATCTAGATATATTTAAATTACTATGGTAATTTTTTTGTGATCTAAAATACCTTAGAAAATTAGATAAAAGTCCCATATTAATTTTTTTCAAATTATTTAATTATGAAATAAAATCATTATTGTTATCAAGTCCTATTTGATAACCTGAATAATTTATACTTGAAAGAAGAAATAACAATGAGGAATTTAAACTAAACATTGTTAGCTTGAAATTTCTAATAAACACACAGCTCTTATAAGTTTTTGATTTATCCTTATAAACATTACATTCATTAAATTTTCAAATAAAACAAGATTTAGTTTAGTTAGATTTCTTTTAATATCTATATCTGAAAAATAAATTTCAATTGAAAGTTATATAAAAAAATTTTTTTATTTTCAATTATTAATAAAAAACCTCAATTTACAAATTAAATTAATCACTTAAACATTTTTATTATAAATGAATAAGTGGTTTTAATAAAATTATAAATTACACAAAAGAATTATAAATTTCGAAACTAAAAATGGACTTTTTTTTTACAGGAAAAATAGAAGAAAAGAAAATTCCCTATATTAAAAAGACAGCACAAATGCTGATTAATAATAAGCCTAACATAGCAATTAAAGTAAAATATATAAATTATTAAAAATAAAAAGGATTCAGCAGGAGATTTATTAATAAGAAACAAGCTTTCTCTATCGGAAAATTTAAATGACCAACTTAATTACAGTCAAAAACCCTCATATAAAGAGATGGGAATTTTTTCAAATGTTTCAATAAATACGAATAATTATCTAAATCCATTAAAAGGAATAAAAAACATAGAAAAATCATCAGTTAGTCCTGATTTGTGCCATAATGCAGATTTTAATTTACAAAGAAGAAAAATCCATAATAGAAATAAATCTGAAAACTTTAACTCATTTAAAGGAAAAGCAGTTAATCTAGAAAAGTATTTTGAACTAAAGAAAGATAATAATTACAATAATGATATAAGCGCTTTAATTAGTAGTCAGATTCAATCTCCGATACATCATAAAAGAGTGTTTTCTGATGTAACTGATCAAAATAGTTTATTAAAAGAAAAAAATTCAATAACTGATGTTAGTATTAATAATTTTGAAATAAAAAAAAATTTTGAAGTGTTAGAAAATTGCAATAATTTATTTGCGATGAAAAATAGAAGATTAGTCAAGATAAATCTTTATAATCCTAAATATAATCAAAAGTAATTTTTAATTATTATAATGTTAAATTCATTTTTTATGAAATGTATGATTTATAAAATTTAATTCATATTAAAAATTTATTTTTAGGGATATTTATATTGGTAAAGTAAGTAATGACTGTCCAGGTTGGTTTGTAAATAAATCTTTGCTAAAAGAAAATAAGAATATTGATAAAGAACCTGTTTTTGTTTTCTCAAAACACAATAGCTGGTTGACTGTAACGCCAACAAGAAAAAATAGAAATAAATCCTTAGAAAGAATGAAAAAAGTAATTAATTAATTCAACTATATTTCTTTATTTAATTTTTAAATTATTATTTAGATGCCTCATGATACTTCAGCTATTGCGCCTTCATTCATGCAGATTAAATCAGATCACAATTTACCAAATATATTCAAAAGTGTAATAAACAATTCGACTTTAATGAAAGATAAGTGCAGAGGTCTACTTGTTGAAAGAGAAATCGAAAAGCCTGCCTTATTTAATTATGGAACATACAATCATAATGTTCATTCAAAAGAAGAAGCGGTAAGATTGAATGAACAACTTACAAATGGTTATAGACGTCTTTATCCTAATACTCAAGAATTGTAAAATTTATTTATTGATTTATTTTTAAACGTATTTTAAACGAAATAAGTTTATTTTATAATCATTTAGATAGATTTAAAAATAAAATAAATATAAATAATTTATTAATAAAATTATTTATGATTATTTAAATATTTATTTTCATATTGATTTTTGAAATTAATAAAAGCAATTAATAATTATTAGTTCTTAATAAAAATAAAACAAAGTAAATATTTGTTCGAAATAATTATTCCATAATACAATTCAAATAAAATATATGAAATAAGTTTTTTTCAATTTCAAAAATTTATTGATTTTTCAAATCATCAAAATTTACATAGCTTGATTCAACAATACCAAATTTTACTAAAACATTGTATATCTGATTTTTTGTAGAAGGTTTAGAAATCAAATAATCAGCCCCTGCTTTTAAAATTAAATTTTTTGATTGTTCATCTTCAAAAGAAGTTAAAGAAACAATAATTGTTTTTTTAACTTTATTTTCTCTTTCGAGCATTCTTAAAATTTTAATAGTTTCGCTTCCATTTAAATACTCCATTTTCTCATCAGTTAATACAATGTCAATTGCAGATTCAGTTCTATGATGCTCAATTATTTCTTTGAGAATATCGATACCATCATTTCCCTCTAGAATCTCAAAATTTAGCTTTTTTTCTTTATTCAATTCGAGTAAAATATTTTTCAATGAAGATCTAATGAAGAAGTTATCATCAGTAATTAAAATTTTCTTTTTATCCTTCAAAAACCCTGAATTATTATTACATTCTTTTTCTGATGATTTTGATGAATTGGATTTGCATTGTGAAATGTTATTCAAAAATATATTTTTTATATTTTCATAATTATGTGCTTCTTGAAGTGACATCACTCTCCTACTTGTTTTATTTGAATAATTAATTAAATTTGTATTTCCTTTTCCATTGCTGTTTCTTTTTGAAGATTGCAAATTATTACTTTTATTATGAAATGAGACCAAATTAATATTGTTTGAATTATCAAGATTTGAATTCCATAGTTGATCGCTATTTTTAGAAGAATTATAAATATTATTGGAGTAAATGTTTTGATTATTATTATTAGAATTTAAAGAGCCAAAATTATTATTCAATCCTATTTCAGTATCATTTTTATTATTTTTATAAATGCCACTTATATTAAAATAGCCTGTTATTTCATTATTACTATCAACAATATTTACATTGGGAATATTATAATTTCCGTTACCTGAATTATTAGGATCATTGTTTCCATTAATATTCAAATTACTATTAAAACTTTCATTAACGTAATGATTATGAATTTCGTGATTGAGATTATTAATTTTATTATCCTTAGTTAATCCTTCTTGAACGTTAATCACTTTAGGGAAATTGATTTTTATATTATCATTATTAAAATTAATTTTAATTGAATGCGAATCATAATCCATAAAACTGTCCATAATATTCTTAGAAGTTTCATTTAAATCAATGTAATTCATGCTCTTTTCTTCAGTTTGGTCAGTGATGTTTGAATCTATCGTTTGACGTTTATAAAATTTACTTGAAATATTCTTTTTTAAATCTAGATTCATATTACTAGAATTCATTCTACTTAAATTAGGATTTAAATAAACATCTTTTCTTGAAGGAGAAAGAGTATTATTGAGCTTTATTATTGAATCTCTTAAACTTTTTTTCGAAATAATACTACTATTAATGCTCAATTTAAATTTGCTACTGTGAATAGAAGAAGAGAATTTTTTTGAACTTTTATTAAAGTTATAAAAAATTTGATCACCTTTTGTTTCCTCATCATTTATACAATTTCTTTTATTTTTTGATATACTAGTTTTACTATGGGGTCTACCGTTTTTTTTATTTAAATCATTATTATTATTTTTAATTTTTTTTGTTTTTTGTCTGGAGTTTAAAGTTTTTATAGAAGATTTTAATTCTATTTTATTATGGTATATAGGGCTACTTGAAATATTTATTTTTTTGATGCTATAAGCATTTACTGTTTCATTTCGAATTTTCAAAAGATTATTGACCATACAAGGAATCGCTATTGTAAAAGAGCTTCCTTTTCCCAAAACGCTATCAAAGTAAATTTTATGGTTTAGTCTCATGCTTAAATTTTTGCAAATGGAAAGTCCTAAGCCTGAGCCAAATTTATTCAAATTTTCAACATTGTCTAAAATTATGTTTTCTCGAGAAAATAGTTTATTTAAATCTTCAGACTTTATTCCTATACCAGAATCTATAACAGATATTTCACAGAAGTCTTTTTTTTCTGTCAATTTAGCTAACAATTTAATGTTCCCAAATTTAGTAAATTTTACAGCATTAGATAAAAAATTTAGAATAATTTGTTTTAGTCGAATTTCGTCTGACATTAATTTTATTGATTGTATTTCTTCCTCAATCTCTAATAATGGCTTAATTGAATTCGCTTTGTTTTCATTGCATTTAACCAATGCTTTTAAAATATTAAAACAAAAATTTAATACTTCTTTTAAATCCATAAAATCGACATTTATTCGGATTTCATTAATATCTGTTTGTGAAGCATATTGAATAACATCATTAATTAAAAAAATAGTATAATTTGAAAGGTTTAATATTACATTTAGATTATTTTTTATTATCTCTACAATATTTATTTTTGATGTAATTATTTCATTGTTATCTTTATTTTTTTTTTGTTTTAATTCTTCCTCTTTTTCTTGAACTAGTTGAATATTTTTTATCTCGTTGATTAATCCTATAATTGAATTTATCGGTGTTTTAAACTCGTGAGCAATTTTCGCCAAGATCTTTTGCTTTAAATCATTTTTAAAAAGCGATGTTTGTGCTGCTTTAATTTCTGTGATGTCATAGAATAATATATCAATTATGTTATTTCCGCAGGTTCTAATGTAAACCTCGAAATAAACAAATTCATTATGATTACCTTTTTGGTTATGTTCATTTATTACTTCCTCGTTATTTTCCTCTTGAATATAACTTTCACTTCCTTTATTGAAGTTTTTATTCAAATTTTTTGTGTTTATATTGATTAATGGATTTGCAAAATTATTCAAAAATTTAAAATGTCCAATCTTGGTAAACTTATTAGAAAATTTTTTTTCTTTAATATCAAAAGGGAATTTATTTATAAGTTCAATTATTTCCTTAAGATTATAACAATTTTTGAAAATCTCACAATATTCGGAGATTATAAACGATTTTTCTAAATAATATAAAAAATCATCAGAAAATTCATTTAACTCTTCATATTCTATGTTAGAACCACTAGATATTGATTTAAATGTTTTATTCCCATTATTTTTAACTGAAGATTTTGCTTGGGAAATACTACTTGAATTTTTATCAATGTATGTTGCTTTTTTATTTTTAAGAAAATTATTATAATTATTTTTATTTTGGAGAAAAATCATATTTGATTCATTATTTGCTAAAAAATTCTTATTTGTTATGGATGATTGAAATTTATTATTATTTGTATTATAAGAGTTAAGATTTCCATCCATCCTTTTTTTATTAAAAATAAATCGAGGATTTATATAATTTGAGAAATTTTGATTAATGAATATTAGCTTCTGATTAACATAACACATATGAAGGCAATTGAAATGGCTCATTAAATTATCGCAATATTGGAAGAATTTTTTGAATTTATATTTTTGAATGAACATAGTTCTGAATCCAAATTCTTTATTTCTTTTAAATAAATAAGAAAAAACCGAAAAAAATCCAGAAATTATAATCTCGCTGAAAGAAATCTTACTATTTTCCACACTCAGAAACAAATAAGTTAATAATATTTCATGGAAAAAAGCTAAAAGCAATGCATATATTATAGAATCATCCCAATAAATGATATATCCTATATAATTGATTATAAGCATAATAAAATATTTTGACATTTTTATAGTTTCAATGTCTTCTCCATTTTTATTAATAGTGATAATTAAGAAACAAGAAATAATAATGAATAAAAAAGCTTTTAAATAATTAAATATTTTTTCGAATTTCCTAAGTTTTGAATTTCTTAAAAATAAACTAAGCATAATATCTGAGATTAGTGCAATAGTGGTTACTACTATTGATAAAGTTGTATAAGCAGTCTTAAATAAAATAACTAATAAATTAATAAGATGGCCGATTAAAAAAAGAAGCAATCCTGTATAAGAAATATAATTTTCTAATTTTATTTTTTTTATATGTCTCAAAAATTTAGCTTCTGTCTTTTCACTCTCAAATTTTGTATTTAAGAAAGTTCTGCTTATCTTTTCTTGCAAATTTATTATGTTCTCCACAAGATTATATTTGGTTTGCATTTTTTTAATCAATAAAATAATTTTTATTTTTATTAATCAAACATCTAAATAAATTCTTAATCTAGATATGAATTCTTTAGAATTTTTTAAAAGATTTAAATTGGGGATT
>Ga0194116_10007337_pt1 | contig 11449 bp, 12 predicted proteins | sample TA2MahsurfametaG_4_FD_148617 | JGI IMG/M metagenome (GOLD analysis project Ga0194116, IMG submission 148617) | Freshwater microbial communities from Lake Tanganyika, Tanzania - TA2015008 Mahale S9 surface | ecosystem: Environmental > Aquatic > Freshwater > Lake | place: Tanzania: Lake... | reverse complement strand
CCCCAATCCCCACAATTAGCTGGTTATTGATCATCTATTTTTTTAACAATAAAAAAAAATTATTTTCAAATAAATGAATTAATAAATATTAATTAATTTTTATTTAAAAAAATATAAATTTCAATTTGATATCTTAAATTTAATATATAAATGGCTCGATAAGTAAAGAAGATGCTTATTATTTACATTCTATAAAAGCTTTTAATGATGATTTTTGGGTAATTTTATGAAAATACATGATTATGTTTTCAAGTCTGAAAAAGTTTTTAAGAACAAATTTAATTTAATCAAGTCATTTAAATTTTGAAATGTAAATAAGTAAAGTATTTTAATTTATTCTAATTATAAAACTGACACTGTTTATGAAAATTAAGTTTGCATTGAAAAAAGCACTATGACTTTATTTATAGCGCTTCTTTTCGCATGCATAAAAAAAATTTATGAGGGACACCAATAATATAATTTATTGATTATTGGATCAATTTTTAGTAAAACATTCTCAAATTTAAATCAATTCAATAAAAGAAATTTAGTAATAATATAAAAATATAAAATAATTTATTTTTCTTTTACTTCAAAATTCGATTTCTTTTTAATAAACTAAATAAGTAATCTGGATTTGCATCTTTTTATAATTTAGAATTAAAATGCATTTTTGACGATAAAATAAAAAAATTTTTTTTAAATTTTGCGTTTTTCTATTTCTCTCGCTTATTCGTGTCAATTCATATATTCTAGTTTTATATAAAATTTCACTTATTAAGATTTTCATTTAAATTCAATAATTTACTTCTATTATGTATAATTAATAGCTCTTTTAAAATTCTTATAATTTATACTTTGATCTTTAAATCAATGAAAAAATCTTCAATGTAAGAAATATATATATGATTAATAGAAGATTCGATATTTTTACTTGTAAATATTCATTTGATTTATTTCAAAATAAACTCTGAATCATACAATTATTTTTTTATTTAATTCTTTTTATGATTTTTTTTATTTACTATTTTGTAATAAAATAAAAATCCTGATAAAATATATATTAATTCTGTTCAGATATATTTGTCTTTATTAAAAATATTGCAAAAATATTCATTAATTAATATCAAATTATGAGTTTAAGTTGGATTTAAGAAGTATTTAATAAAATTATTATATTTCAAGTCTTTTTCAAAAAAAAATTTTGAGGTATTAATAATTATAAAAAAAAATGAAATCTGATCACCTCAGATTTGATAAAAAATTAACAGAAAAAATTTTACCCAAATTCAATAATGCAAAAGATTGGTCGGATTTAATGCAAATTCTAAAAAATCTTAAGGAAAATTTAAGGAAATATAAAGATTTTAATATGTACAACGTTACTGACAAAATAACACTTTCTAAAAGATTAGCTCAATGTTTAAATCCAAAAAGTCTTCCTAGTGGACTGCATGAAATTGCCCTTGAATTATATGACACTATATTCGAAAATATCAGACAAAATCAAAATAACTATCTAGGGGATGATTTAGCATTATATAGCGTTGGGCTTTTTCCATTTTTTCAATTCGCAACTGTCCCAAATAAAACAATTTATTTAAATAATATCATTAAAAAGCATTACTTAGAATTAAAAGATGAGGAATTTGCATCATGTTTACCAGGCTTTTTAACAAGCATATTACCTTGTTTAGATGATCAGAACGAAACTTTAATAAAAAACATAAAAGAAATATTTCAGAAAGCAAGACAAAAGGTAGGAGAAAGAGTTTTCTATGGAGAATTATGGTCAACTATATTAAGAACTCACAGAATAAGGTTGGTAGGTATGAAATACGCGATGGAATCTATCCCTGTTTATAAACCTCCTGAGGAAAATGCAGAAGAAGACATGAAAAATTTTATAGAAAGCTTTTATCCAAATTTAAATGTTTTAGTTATAAACTCACTAATTTCTACAATAGAAGATGAAAATGTTCATGTTCAGAGAAATGCATTGGATTTTATTAATTCTCGTTTTCCACTCACCAATAAATTATTGAATTTCAATCAAAAAATTTCACTCGTAGTTTCCGGATTATCTTTATTGGTAAGAAATGAATACTCAACTACAAGACGTTTAATAGCTTGGTTGATTGGATCGAATCAAGATGATGATATTGATTTAGACGATCATTCGATTAAATATATGATTGAAATTCTGATAGCTTCAATTAAAAAAATTTTTTCTTCAAAAAATGATCAAGTAATATCAAACGAAAAATTATTAAATGGAATTAAAATAATTGATCAGCTATTCAAGCAACAAGTTAAATTAGTTGATGTAATTTTGGAAAACACTGCTATAGATTTGATTTCAAGTATAGAGAAATATTGGAGTATTAATCCAAACGCAAATAGCAATAATGATGAGATAATAAAAAAGATAAAAAAATTTTTTGATTATGATGCAAGCTATCTGGATTGTCTTTGGAGTGGATTGGGAATTCTTTTATCGAAGACTGTGGAAAATTTTGAGAAAGATGAAAATAAGAATTTAGACCAAATCGATCATTGTGTTAAATTATTAAAATTATGCTCTTATAATATATATCTTGAATCTCAAGAAAAGAAAAATAAATTTTATGTTTCAATAATTTCTCAATTATTGAAAACTTTGTATATTTTAAATGAGATTCAAACTGAAGAAAATAAAATTTCATTAGAAAAAAATATTACAATGTTATGCTTAAAGTTTACAAAAGATTTGCAAGATATTTCAAACAATAATTCTTTAAAAGAAAATATAAGTTTAGCAACAAGTAAATCAGGAAAAAATAGTGAAAATTATAATAGTGAATTGATAAGCATTGATAATAGTTTAGGGATTGGAAGTATTGATGTAAATTACTTCGGTGATAGAAGCTCTTCCAAATATAATAATAAGGAATCTAATTTGGGAAGTCAGAGTTTTACATTTGTAATAAAAAATTCGATGAAAAAAATAATAAAATGTTATGAGAAAAATTCTCCAATTCTTGAGACTTTTGTCCAAAATATTTCAATTTATCAAAAATATTATATAAACATAATTAAGAGATTATTGAATAACAGAGATAAATTATCAAATAATGATTTAAAGATTTTCAGAATTGCAACAGAATTGATAATCAGAATCCAAGAATATAGCATGGTTGATATGTATATTAAATTTCAAAATTAAATTTAATTTTTAATATTTTTTAATTTAAAAAATTATAAATTTAACGATAAAAGCGTTCCATTATGGGTTCAAGAATTAATAAATGTGGTCTTTTGTGATCATATTCAACTTTCTTTACACGGAGTGGATTTTCTTTTGGATTTATTGATAATCAATTCTGAGAATCAAGTTTACGCTATTATAAAGAATTACCTTTCCGATCACATTAGTGAAGGAGATGAAGAAATTTCAAATAAAATAAATTTGTTCAATCCTGGAGGAATTAAAAGAAATTACTCAGAGTTGGCAATGGCAAAATTATGGATTTTAATTGATGAACAAAACCATCAAAAAAAAGTTATAGATCTTATAATAAAATTTTATCGGGCTGATTCTTATGTTTTTTCAAACACCATATCGAATAGTTTCGCTATGAATGATTTGGAGAAAATTGTAGATGCAATTAAAAAATTTACTCAATTTTGGAAATTAACAAGTGAATATTATCCTGATATAATCTTCTTCGAAAATGGAGATTGTATTTTTAAAATGCTTGATTTCCTTGATGATGAGCACCCTTTGCTAAGACACTTATCAAAATCCTGGTTATCTCAGTCAGTTGAACAATTTAATAAAATATTGGATCCTTTGATAAATGTTTTGTTAGATGGAAATACTTCATGGTATATTTCTCCTCAAAAACAGTTATTTATTACGAATGAATATAATAATAAAAGAATTGTAGAAGCATTTAGAAAATTGAAAAATATTATCATTAATATGACAGAGTTATCAATAAATTTCTTCGTTAATACACCTGTTACGCAAGCTTTAATGAATATGGATTTAATTGGGAGAGAATTAAGTAATTGCTGTAGGACTATTCCTATAGATCATTACTTAGAGCTAATTGTTTCAATAAGTTTGAGATTCCTTCAAGGAAAAGTAATTAATAATAATTTTAATTAAATAATTTTATATGTTTCAAAACCTTAATCTAAGAATAAATTCTAGTTCATAGAATCTGTTTCTCAAGCGTTTTATAGAGAAAATTTCTCAGTTAATGCAGCTGCTTGTGAATTTTTGGAGTTCTTACTTTCATTTATAGAACAAAAGAAAATTGTAATGAAGATTGCAGAATCGATTGCTCAACCATTACTTTATATTTTAAGAGAAAGTATCTCATCTAATGATGAAGTTATGCAAGTCCAATTATTGAATCTTTTGAAAGTGATCTTATTTAACACTCAAAGTGTACACCAGGATTTCAAAGATACATCAAAGCGAATTTTTGATTCTTCAATTCTACATCAATGTATTATATTAGGAATTCAAGATAATTACATTTTTGTAAGAAGTCATTTTATTTCATTTTTGGAAAGTTGTTTGCCTATTTTTAGAAATGTTTTGGAACCTAATTCGCATATAGAAATAGCTTCAAAATTATTAATATCTATCTCAGATTATCTCTTCAAAAGAGTAAATTTATTTAAGAAAGCTTTCAATATCGATGTAGTTTACAATAACAATAATAATCTTTTAAATAATAAAATGAACAATAACCTAATCAATATTTCTCAATCTGTATCAAACAATAATCTACTACAACAAATTGAAAAATTTTTTATTTTGGAGAATTATTTAGAAGAGTATAAAGATAACAAAGTTTTTGATGAAAACGATGTTAACATAATTATAAAAGGAATAAAAGAAATTTTATTCCATTTCCTTGCAATCACAACACCTAAAGAGAACTCAGAAAATGTGTAAATAAATTTGTATTTTTAATTTTCTTATTTTTGCAAAATCTAAATCTAAATATTAAAAATACCAATAACAAAGTATACCTATTTAGATTTAATTTTAAAATTTTTTAGAGAATGGCCAAATTTCAAAAAAAATGTAATATCCAAAGGGTCTAATGCTGGAATTTCTTATTTTGGATTCTTTGGTTCAAAAACTCCAGAAGAATCTGAAGGTAAAAAAGGAATTGATATAAGTTTGGATATCTATCAAATATTCGAAAATACATTAGCTTCATTGATATCTTGTTGGACAAATGAATCAGATTCTTATATGACAAAAGATTTGTGTCTTTCTCAAAAAGGAATATTGACATATGGTAATTCAGAAGATATTCGATGCCAAAAAATCGATGATATTGCAACTAGTAATAATCCAAGCATTTTCCAAAACGACAAGAAATTTAACCAAGGGAAATTAATAAAAAGCACAAAAACTATAAAAAATCAAATTCAAACCATTGCCCTCAATCTGTTCTTGAAAAATCCATTTCAGTTTATGTACAGATACCTTAATTTATGGTTGAATGAATCAAATACCTACATATCAAATGATAAACAATATAAGCTTTCTATGATTGAGTTATTAGTCTCAATAAATATTCCTACTGAAGTTATTCTTAATAGCATATATAAAAATATCGATATTGATTCTTTAAAAATAACTAAAAAATCCAAAATGAAATATAAAGATGTTTATCCTTTTATACTGAACAAAGATATATGTGATTATGAATCAAAGATTTGTCAATTTTTATATAGTTATATAATTTATAACATGAATGTTAAAACAAACATCAATATTGTTGAAATCTGGAGAGAAATTATTAATTTATTGAATATCTTTACTGAATCTAAATCACCAAATACTTTGTTTTATGTTTATGAAATAATAAATATTTGTTTAGTGAAATTGCATTTAAAAGAAACAAATACTGATAAATCCATAAAAACCAAACTTATAACAATAATCATAAACTTATTTAACAAGAATATGGACATGTTCATATGCAATAAAACAGATGTAATATTTGAAGGACAGAATCAATTGACTTTACCACTTCCACCTTCAATTTATGAAAAAGTTGCAAAAGAAATTGTTGACAAGAAAATTGGAGATGTAAAGACTAGTTATGAAAAATTGGGAATTAATAATACCAATACTATAGTGAAAAAATCTGCAAATAATGAAGATATATATAATTTCTCCAAAGGAGATTATCTTGATAGTTTCATGTACAGTTCTAAAGATGAAAAGGATCAAAATATTATTGGATTTTATCAATCTATATATGACTATGTTTCTAGCGGAACATTATTGAAGAATGATGAACTGTTATCAATATATAGAATGATCGGTTTTATTACTCTTAAGAGTCTCTTTTATTCTACAATGAGATATATTTTTGCTACTGAGAAAAATGATAAAATAACTCCACATGTATTTTTCATCAAATTTTATCAATTAATAATAAAAATTTTTCTTGTTATTATATTTTTTAAAAAATAGGTTCAAACCTTAGTAAAAAATCTATTAACAGTTATGAATGAGAGGGGAAATTCAGCAAACAAAATATACATAGAATTAGCAACTGAATTTTTACATTCTTTAATGGAAAGTGCTAATGGTATTATTTCAATCAGCTGCAAAACATTTATAAATGAATTCTTTGATCAGTCTGTATTTTAATTTTAATTAATTATAGGACTTCTTTAATATGTCTAAAAAATGTTTAAGATTATGGAAAGTCATTATAAAACTATTTTCTCAGAATTATCCAGATATGATTGTTGAATTGCTCAACAAGTATAATTAATTTTTCTTATTTAATTTTATTACCAACATAATATAATAATTAAAATATATTATAATATTTTTAATTTTATATATTTATTGATATATTCTTATTTATCTTATAGACTAAATGTATCTTATTTTTTCTCAAAAGATGGTGATAAGATTAAAACTAGAGCATTAAGAAGAGTCTCTTTCATAATATATGCTTGTGATAAGGATCATTATTCATCTAAACTTGGTTTGATTTTAGAAAAAGTCAAAGAAGTAATAACAACTTATTCAGAAAATCCTGTTTTAGAATCAGAAATATTTTTAATGATAAGAGTTATGTTTTTGAGATTTTCACATGAAAATCTTGTTGAAACATTAAGATTGCTATGGCCCATTATTTTTGGAGAGTTGGTATCAATTATAAAAGAGAAGAAAAAAACAACTACATTTGATCTAAGTTTAAATAGTCTTAAACTAATTGAGTTGCTTTCTTTAGCAAATATGGAAGAATTCGGATTATATCAATGGATCTTTATGCTTGATAGTATTTTTATTAATTAATTTTAATTATCTCTTTCAAATATAATTGAATTTATTTTATTTTATCAGCTTTTGATTTCCAGAAAACTGATCCTCAGAATAGTGATAATTTATTCAATTTAATAATGCAAAATGATAACAAAGTTTTTAAACCATTTGAAATGAATTTAATTAAGGATTTCAAAACAGCTAATGAATATAATAATTATGATATAAATAGAATCAGTCATGATTATTTTGAAAAGAAAGGATTGATTTTAAATTTCCAAAAAGTATGTTTTAATATTAATCTTAATTATAAGTTATTTTAAATTATAAGTAAAATTAATTTTTATTAAAAGATTTCTGGAAAAGAAGAAGTTAGTATGTTATTGTCAAAATTATTCAAATATATTATTTTGATGAATAATTTCAAAACTTGTATTGATTGGGATGCTGTCGAAAACGTTATTGAATCAGATTTCTTAGGAATATCAAGTTAAATATTAATATAATACATAATAAATTTTATTAGATTATAATATTTTAAATATTAACAAGTTAATAAAAAATAATCAACTTTTTCTTTTGCGTTTGGCATGAATTTAGTAATAAATTAATTCTTAAAATACTTTTTATAGTACAGTATTGGAAGTGATCGGTTAAAATTTGTTTTTGATGTTAAAAATTTGTAGTTTTGATTAATTTTTTATAAAATAATTAATAGTTTTTAAAATTTATGTTAAATTCTTTAAAAATAATGTCGATAGTTTAATAATAATAAAAAAATCAAAATAATTTTTGCTAATGAGAAAAATATAAATTTTTAACTATAAAAGGCTTAATTTACTGTTTTGAAATAATAGGATATGGGAAAAAATAAAAAACATAAGAATAGTCATAAGAATGTTCATCAACATTCAAGTCAAAATGTTGTTTTAATTGGCAAAGAAGTTCAAAATGAAGAAAGTTTAAATAATCCTGAAAAAAGTAAAGAATTAAAACATTATGAAAATTCAGAAGAGTCAATGAAAAATAATCACAATGAGAGTAATTTATCAACAGAATTTGCGAAAGATCATGAGATTTTCAAGAGAGATGTAAATTCTGATAAGGATTTCGCAATTGTAGATAAAAATGAAAATCATTTGGAAGAGGAGAAAACAGCTAAAGAAATGAAGCAAGAAGAATTATTTAAAAAAGAGAAAGAAATGTAATCTATTATTTCCTTTAATGTTTCTGTATATTTTTTTAAAATTTTTATTTGCTTTCGATTTTCTTATGCTTTTTACGTTTTTATTTATTGATCAATTAAAATTAATATTTTCTATATTAGAACAGAGATTAATCTTACACAAAAAGAAATTGAAGAAGAAAAAAATAAAATAAAGAAAAACGAGAGTTTGCAAAAAAAAAATGAGATAGAGCTAAAGAATAATGAGGATGTGGAGATATTAGAAAAAAGAAGAAGAGAAGATTTAAAATCAGAGATAAAAGATGTAAAAACTTTTGAATTATGATTGAAATTATTTATAAAAATGTTAGTTTGGATTTTTTAATGAAAGTTTATAAACGTTTGAGATATTATTTTCAAAAATAACTGTTATCAAATTTAGGAAAAAAATGAACTTAATAAAATTAAACAAAACATTCATCAAGAAAAGGATAATTTAGAATCAGAAAAAGAAGCTGAAAAAGTAAATAATGCTATTTTGACAAGTGCTGCTAAAAAGTTCAACAATGACAAAGAAAAATCAGATGTAAGCATTTTAAATTATATTTATTTTTATTGCATCCTCTATGAAATCAGTATAGTTATGAAAATTATCTTTTACTCAAAAGTTTTGAAACAAAAAATTTTTTTATTTAATATCATTAATAAATGAATGTTAGAAGTTTAAAATAGAAAAAATGGGAATAAATGACAAAATCGATATAGATAATGAAACAGAACAAGTTAAAAATTTAAGGGTATTAAATTCTCAAAAAAGTAGTAATGATGTTGATAACATAGAAAGAAAGGGTTTTTGCACAAATTGTTCAATTTATTGATTAAATGATATAATTGCTTGTTTCTATTCTTATTTTTTGAATTTAATGTAAAATAAACTACTAATATTTAATTAATGTTAGTAATATTTTATAGATTGTTAATTATTGTCATTTATTTGAATTTTTAATTTAGACTAAAATACAAGAATTTTTTATTTGAAAAAAACCATGATATCTTAAGAGCTTTTCCTATTATTTTTAAATATATTTTATTATTTTAATTTACTTTTAAACGTTTTCAGAATTTAACTAATTTTGGATTCTCCAAATTAAATTATTTTAAATCTCTTTAAAAATTATTTTATTAATATTTATGAAAATTATTAAAGTTTTTCAATAAAATTACCTCACTTTAAAAATACAATATAAGTATAAAGGTTTAATTCTTAAATAAGTCAATTAACAAGACTTAAAAAAAAATTTTTCATTATTGTAAATTAAATCAAACAATTAAATAAACTTTAATATCTTACATAATTTCAAAATATAAGAGTAGTAAAGTAAAAAAATTAATTTTGTTAAAAACACCCTAAACCATCAATTTATATTAAATCATTTAAATCATCATAATAAATGAACCTACCACAGAGAACATCAGAAAATAAATTTCAAGAAAATAAATATAATCAAATCATGCGGGATTTTATACTAAATAAAGAAAAATATACTCATGCAGGGAAAAATACAAATAAAAACTTTTTGAAAAAAAAAGTTTTAGATAAGGATTTAACTGAAAATAAAAGAATATCAATAAATGAGTTTCACCAGAAAAAGTCTTTGAATGACAGTAATACTGATTTAAATAATTTAGCTGTCGAAATTGATGATTCTGATTTTAAAATGGAATATTTGGAAGAGTAAGGCAAACAATGTGATTTGATAAATTGAAATAATTAGACAATTTGTCTCAATGAAATATTTCAATTTTGTTTCATATGATTATTTTTCTATTGAATGTTAAATAAAAATCCAAGTTTATATTCTTTTTATTCACTTAATTAAAGAAATTTTTGTTAGTTTATTTAATTAATATTAAGCTGTCTATTAATAAGTTTAATCTAAATAATTTTAAAATAAAAATATTTATGAGTATAATGTAAATTTGCTATATTTAATTAATTTAGTAAAACTCTTTATTTTATAAGTATTAAAGAGAGTTTCATTTTTTTAAATAAATTGAATATTAAATTATTCATCTTGTCAGTTTCAAGATTAAATAAGCATTAAAAATATTAAGTTAATTCAAATCTAAATTATTGCTAATAAAGTCAGATTTTTTAAATTCTCAAGAGAATCAAAACTAATAATAAAATTTAAAGTCTTATAATTATTGGTAAAATTATTAATTTCCTTATTAATTTAATTTATTTGTTTTATTGTAGAAAGGATTAAAAAGTAAATGAAGATCAAAAGAATCCCAAATAAACACAAAAGAATATTTTTATTATTTTTATAGATGAAATTTTCTTTAAGTTTATTTCAATTTTTATTTCAAATAAAACATGTATATATTAAAGTATCATAATAATTGTTATGATAAGCACTTTAAATATATAAATTACAATTTTCTTTATTAATATATTTGTATGAAAAAACATAATTACAATATTTTAACTATTTAATATTTAATAAATTTATTTGATATCATAAGAAATGGGACCAAAAAAAAAGTCAAGTTAGTTTATTATTTAATGAAAAAAATTTTTAGGACAAAGTAAAGCAGACAACAACAAGGTTACAAACGAAGCTGAAATATTAACAACTGAAGAAAATAAAGAAGAGGAAATTATAAATAATAAAGTAGCTCAAGAGGAAAAAAATGAAAAAGATCCAAAAGATGAATTACATAAAAATGAAAACGAAAAGTAAAAATGCAGTATTTTTTAAAATTAATTTGAATTATTAAATGAAATGATATATATCAAAATCTTTAATTATAGTCTTTAGATTATTCAGGATAATAAACAATTATAATAAAATATTTAAAAAGATTAGAAGAACATGAAAGAAAAATATTGGAAGAAGAGAAAGAAAAAAAAAGATTGGAGGAAGAACATGAAAAAAAAATATTGGAAGAAGAGAAAGAAAAAAAAAGATTGGAGGAAGAACATGAAAAAAAAA
>Ga0194116_10007325_pt1 | contig 11464 bp, 10 predicted proteins | sample TA2MahsurfametaG_4_FD_148617 | JGI IMG/M metagenome (GOLD analysis project Ga0194116, IMG submission 148617) | Freshwater microbial communities from Lake Tanganyika, Tanzania - TA2015008 Mahale S9 surface | ecosystem: Environmental > Aquatic > Freshwater > Lake | place: Tanzania: Lake... | reverse complement strand
GGTGGGACTCGAGGGCTTGGTCACCTATCGCTACCTGATGCGCGGTGATGGTCACATCGCCGCCGACTACGCCAGCGGTGAGCGCAGCTTCACCCACCGCGACCTGCCGCTGTGAGTGCGGCGCTCCCGGTGGATCGGGTGGTGGTGCGTGGCCTGCGGCTCTGGGCCCACGTGGGTGTGTTGGAGCACGAACGGCTCACGGGCCAGTGGTTTGAGCTGGACTTCAGTTTGGGCTGCAACCTCACTGCCGCCGCCGCTTCAGATGCGCTCGAGGCCAGCCTCGATTACAGCCTGGCGATCCAGGCACTCCAGCAGCAGGCCCGCACGATCCGCTCCCTCACCCTGGAGCACTGGAGTGATCAGATCTTCAGCCTGCTGGAGGAGATCTACGGCGGGGTGCCGATCTGGTTGGAATTGCGCAAATGCCAGGCGCCGGTACCTGGCTTCTGCGGCATCGTGGCGGTGCAACGCTCGCGGCGCTGGCCCCCATGACCCGACCGCTTGTGCTCCTGCATGGGCTGTGGGACACGCCACGCTTATTCCGGCGCCTGGAAGAGGAGTTGCTGCGGCGCAGCCCATCGCTTGAGTTGTTTGCTCCCCATCTGCCCCATCGATTGGGGGCGGTGCCGATCCGTGAGCTCTCGGCCCAGTTGGCTGCTCTGATCGAGGCCCGTTTCGGCCCCGACACCAGCTTGGATTTGTTTGGCTTTTCAATGGGCGGAGTGATCGGTCGCACCTGGCTGCAGGAGCACCGGGGCAGCCAGCGCACCCGCCGCTTTGTCTGCCTGGGGAGTCCGCAGAACGGCACGCTCGCGGCTCAGTTGGTGCCGCGCCGCCTCTTGGCGGGCATTGCCGATATGAAGATCGGCAGTGCGCTGCTGCGCGATCTGCAGAGAGATCAGGCTTTGCTGGCGTCGCTGGAGTGTCACAGCCTGTTCACCCCCACCGATATCACCGTGTTCCCGGGTTGGCGGGCGGTGTTGCCACTGGGCACTCGCCGGCCGTTGCCGGTCTTCACCCACCGGCAGCTGATCATTCACCCTAGAGCCGTGCGCGCTGTGGCTGATGTTCTCCTGGCCCCCTAATCGGCAACGGATCCTTACCGCTCCAGCTTGATACGCTGCCTGAAGGGCGCTTCGGAACTATCAGTAGCTGTATAAACGCACGCCAACCATGTGCTTTTCTGCTTCTGCCAGTTTTACAGCCTCCGCTGTGTTGATGCCCCTAGGCCTCTACAGCACCCATCTGGCCCGCACGAATAAGCAGCCCAACTACGTTCCGTTGGCGCTCGTGCCTTTTTTCTTCGGTGTTCAGCAGTTCGTTGAAGGCCTTGAGTGGACGGCGCTCGATAACGGCCGCACGGAGCCCCTCACGACCCTGGCGGGTTTGGGATTTCTGTTCTTCGCCTACTGCTTCTGGATGATCTGGATCCCCTGGAGTGCCTGGTCGATCAGTCGCAGCACGGATTCCCGTGGCTTGCAGAACCGGCTGCGCTGGGTGGCGATCGTCGCCACGGTGCTTGGTATTGCCTTCTACCTACCGGTGCTGTTTAACCCACCAGCCGCTCAGCCGGCTGTGCATAGCTCGGGGCGCTTGCTCTACGACGTCTCCAATCTGCACAGCATCATTCACAACTTTGTGAACACTGAGCCTGTGGGTGAGCTCGTGTACTGGGGCTTCATTGTTCTGCCGTTGATTGCTGTTGCTGATAAGGCCGTCAAGTTGTTCGGTGTGCTGATCTTTGTGTCGATCTTCCTCACCTGGCTCACCTACAGCGCCACGTTCAATTCGGTTTGGTGCTTCTACTGCGCTGTGCTCTCGATCTTTGTGATCTGGATCATCAACCGCCCACAGTTGCGCAACGCATCTCAAGGTTGATCGAGCGCCTGAAGGTCTCCGGCGATGCTGGTTGATCTGGAGCGTCTCCTGAATGGCTTGGGCGGCTGGTTAATCCGTTCCGACCTGGGCCTTGGCCTGTTGCTGGTGGTGGGGGTCTCGATGTCGCTCTCCCATGTGTTTGGCCTTTTGGCTAACCGCTTGGGAGCTCGCGAAATCCTCTGGCGGTTGTTGATTGATGCGCTGGTGCTGGCCTCGGCCCTTCTCTTGAGCAGTTCCATCGACATGGTGCTGCTCAATCTCTATGGATCCAACCCGGTTCACCCCAGTGCCTTTGTCGATGGGATCGCCAGCTGTTTGCTTCCAGCCTGTTTCTATGTATGCGTGGCTGCTCCCTACATCGGCGAAACCATCGGCCTCGTGCTCTGGGTGTTGATTCACCTCAATGTGGTCACCTTCGTGCACGTGCGCTTCGATCTTCCTTGGGATCAAGCGCTTGTGCTCACCACGCCCGGTTATCTCTTGGCTCTTGTGCTCGTTGCCTTGTTGTTTCGTCAGAGCTGGCAACGGGGCTACGCGATGCTTGCCTCGGAGCTGGCTGAGCCATGAAGGCCGCTGCTCACCTGCATCCCTGGAGCCAGCGCTTCAATCTCAAGATGCTGCTGCTCGTTCTAGCGATCGGGCTTGGTATCAACCTTGTGGGCCTGGGTCATCTGGCTCTGTTTGTGCGCTCCGCCCTCGCGCCTGTTGATCTGCTGCTGTTGCTGCAGTTGATTGGCTTGCTGGTGGTGGTGTTGATTGCAGCGGCTGGCATCTACTCGCTGGTGAGTGAATTCGCCTTTTGGGAAGGATGGCTGCAAGGCTTACCGGCTCCATCCACGTTGTTTGAGAGCAGTCGTTCGGAGGCAGGCCCGCATCGCTGCTATCTGGTGTATCTCGATGGCATCCACCAGTTGGAGCGGGATCATCCGCCGCGGGTTTCCGCGTTTCTGGAATTGTTGGAGCAGCGGCTAGCCGCTGAAACCCTGCTGGTGCGGGGCCTGGAAACCTACACGGTGATGCCAGTGGCTCTGGCAGAGGATGCCGGAAGTGAGTGGTTCTGGCGTCGGCTTTTTGCGCTGCAGGAGCAGCATCCCAACGGCCTGGTGAAATTGTTGGCTGCGGTGCTTGTTCAGGCCAACAATGTGATCAAGGTGGGCATTTCCTCTGATCGTCGCTACGGCCCAATCCTTAATTACGAGCTTGCCTTGAAGATCAGCCTCAGACTGGCTGAGGTTGGATTCCGCCCGGATGCCGGCAGCCGCATTGTGCTCACCGGCTATAGCGGCGGAGCAGAGATGGCTATGGGTGTGGGTGATTACTTGCGCCGAATCACCCGGGCGCCGGTGAGCATCATCAGTTTCTGCGGGGTGTTCAGTGGCAACCAAGAGCTGCATCAGCTTGCTGGCATCACCACAATCGTGGGTACGAAAGATCCCGTTGCCGCCTTTGGCCGCATCGCCTATCCAGGCCGATCACCACTGCTGCCCCTCTCCAACTGGAACAAGGCTCTGGCTGCGGGCCGGGTCCAACGTTCTCTCATCGAGGGGATGAACCACAACGGCAGTCAGGGCCCGTTTTCCGAAACCTTTCGCCTGCTGGTGATCAAGTCGATTCTGGCTGCGCTGGATGCGCCAACTGCTGCACCAGAACAAACGGGCTACTGAGCGGCTGGCAGGCCAACAGCCGTTGTTGGGCGCTGGCCGCCGCACTTCCGTGCAGGCTGCCGTCGTGGGGGAGGTCTTGCAGCGCTGTCCGGTAGGGCTCCAGCCAGGGGTCTGCCTCTGCTCCCAGCTGGCTGACGCGGCGCAGGAGGCGTTCCCGCCAGATCCCCCCCATCAGCACCGGGAACAACTGGCAGCGTCCCTCCATCACCTGCTGGATCAGCGCTGAGCTGTCGATGCAGAAGCCCAAGGAGCCGTAGCCGCCATGGAGTAGCTGGCGCTCACTGGCCTCAAGGTTGTGCACCAACGCGATCACCTCCAAGAGATCAAAAAGCTCTTGGAGCCGTTCGCCTTCGTAGGGCTCTCCGAGGTACTGAACGGTGCCGTTGTGGCGATCGTTTTGCCACGGGCGCTGCAGATCGTTCAGGGCTTCCCAGCCGCAGAGCCCTTCGGTGCCCTGGTAGTACTGCAAGCGCAGCAGTTGCTCGGGGCCACGCAGCTCCAGCTCCAGGCAGCTGTGGGGCAGCAGTGATTGCACTTCCTCGCCGTCCGCGCCAAGCAGGCCCGTGCGAATCGGGAGAGCAAGGGGCACCTGGCTCCAGCCACCAGCTTCAAGGGGCAGGCTGGCCCCGAGCCCAAAGCTGGCCACGCTGCAGCGCAGTTGCGCTCGGCCCTGCCATCCGCTGGCTTGAAGCTGTGCCAACCAACTGCTGCTGCTTGTGCAGCCCTCAAAGCTCCAGGGATCCTCGCCGAGGCGATTGGCCGCCAACCGATTCAACACCCTGGCCATCAGGGTGTTCAGTTGCCGCTGCTGCGCCGATTGCTCGTAGCTCAGCCCAACATTGCGCCACACCAGTCCGCCACTGAGGGCTGCTCCAGCCGGGGCTGTCCTGCCAGGCGGTTCAGATTCGGCTTCCGCGGAGGCTGCCTGCTGCAACGTTGCAAAATCCCGCGGAAGCGGCGGCCGGTGGTCACTTCTCCACAGGCTCAGGGCATTGGCTTGATCGGGGCTGGGTGCGGGCAGCAGATGGGGTAGGTCGTCGGCCAGGGCTGCCAGTAGTGCCGGGGTCAGTAGACCCCGTTCCAGCACGCCTGCCAACGACTGAAGCTTGGGCGGCAGTTGCGCCGGTGAGAGTGTCCAGCGTCGCGGCAGCAGCCAGAGCAGGGGAAGGAGCTGCGGCTTGTGCAGATCATTAGCCAGGCGCTTGAGCCAGTCGGAGCGGCTCAGTCCTGAACGAAACACACTGCGCTCGAGGGCTGCTTCGAAGCCGATCAGCGGCACCGGACAGCTCCACTGATCGGCCAGGGCGAGGGGATCGCTGTTCACCACACGAAGAGCCATACCGCCCTGAAGCTCTCCCCATGCTTAGCCGATTCAGCTCAGACGGCTACCAGGCCCGAGTGACGGATCAAGGCATCGCTACTGGGCTGGCGGCCGCGGAAGGCCTCGAACACCTCTTTGGGATCCAGGCTGCCGCCCAGGCTGAGCACGGTGTCGCGGAAACGCCGGCCGGTGTTGCGGATCTTCTCCTCATTCTCCAGGCCCACCTCTTCAAAGGCACTGAAGGCATCGGCGCTCAGCACCTCGGCCCACTTGTAGGAGTAGTAGCCCGCGGCGTAACCGCCGGCAAAGATGTGACCAAAGGAGCAGAGGAAGGCGTCGTCGTCGATCGGGGCGAGCACCGTGGTGTCTGCCGCGATCTCCCGGCGCAGCTGCTCGGGGGTCTGTCCGCAGCCTGGTTGCCACTGGCTGTGCAGGCGCAGATCCACCAGGGCGAAATGCACCTGGCGCAGGGTGGCGGCGCCGCCCATGAAGGTTCGTGCTGCCAGCAGCTTGCGGTATTCCTGCTCGGGGAGCGGCTCACCGCTCTGCCAGTGGCGGGCCATGCCCATCAACGTGGCGCGGTCGTAGCACCAGTTCTCCATGAACTGGCTCGGCAGTTCCACCGCATCCCACTCCACACCGTTGATCCCCGCCGCCTGCGGCCGATCCACCGTGGTGAGCATGTGCTGGAGGCCGTGCCCGAACTCGTGGAAGAGGGTCTCCACCTCCTCGAAGGTCATCAGGCTGGGGGTGTCTCCTACCGGTGGGCTCTGATTGCAGATCAGGTAGGCAACCGGCAACACGGGGGTGCCATCGGCGCTGCGCGAGCGCACCAGGCACTCATCCATCCAGGCTCCGCCGCGCTTGCTGCCTGGGCGGCTATAGGGATCGAGGTAGAACCCCGCCAGGGGTTGACCGTTGTCGAGGATGCGGAAGAAGCGCACATCCGGGTGCCACACCGGTGCCTCGCCATCGGAGGCTGCGATTGTGATGCCGAACAGCCGTTCGCACAGCCCGAACAGGCCGTCGAGCACGCGGGGCAGCGGGAAGTATGGGCGCAGTGCTTCGCTGTCGAGCTCAAAGCTTTCCTGCCGCAGCTTCTCGGCCCAGAAGCTCACATCCCATGGTTGGAGATCGTCGGCTTCCGGGGCACCATGGCGGCGCGCGCAGTCGGCTAGGGCTTGCAGCTCCGCTTGGGCCACCGGATAGGCCGCCGCGCGCAGCTCTTCTAGCAGCGCTTCCACGGCGGCTTCGGAGTCGGCCATCTTGGCGGCCAGGCTCACTTCAGCCCAGTTGGCGTAGCCGAGGCGGCGAGCCTGCTCGCCCCGCAGGCTGAGGATGCGCTCGATCAGCGGCCAGTTGTTGAGCTCACTGCCGTCCTTGCCGGAGGCACGGCTCACATGGGCCCGGTACACCTGCTCGCGCAGATCACGCCTGCGGCTGTATTTGAGGAACGGGGCGAAGCGTGGCATGTCGAGCCCAAGCAGCCAGGGCCCGTTCTCGGCTGTGGCTTCGGCATCACCGGCCTGACGCGACGCCTGGGCCAGTTGGTCCAACAGGCTGGCGGGCAGTCCGTCCACGTCGGCTCTTTCGCTGAGCCTCAGCGTCCAGCCGTTTGTGGCATCCAGCACCTGATTGCCGAAACGTGTGGAGAGTTCCGCCAGCTCCTGGCTCGCTGCATTGAAGGCTTCCTGGTCTGCGCCGCTGAGGCCCACCCCCCGCAGCTGCATATCGCGTAACTCCGCCGCCAGGATGCGCTGCTGCGCTGGATCCAGCTGATCTTGGTGCGCTTGCAGCTGCTCCAGTGCCCGGTAGATCAGTTGGCTCTGGCCGGCCCTGTTGCCGAATTGCACCACCGCCGCCTGCTGGGCTGCATGGGCTTCACGCAGCTCCGGGCTGTTGCAGACGCCATTGAGATGGCTCACCACGCCCCAGCTCCAGCGCAGCCGTTCGCCGAGGCGCTGGAGAGGCTCCATCACGGCGCTCCAGCTCAGGGCGGTGCCGCTGCTGAAGCTGTGATCGAGCTGCTGCTCCAGTGCGCCCAGCTCATCGTTGAGCTGGGCCATCAGCTCAGGAATGTGGCTGCTCACCGCTTCTGGAGTGATCGCCTCGAACACGGGCAGCCCTTCACCCCGAAGGATTTCAGGAATTGCGCTGGTGCTGCTGGAGGAGCTGGTGACCATCAGGCTGAAGGCGGGAGACCTGCGGCTGCCACTGGGACAGATCCCGCAAGAATCCATTCCAGCTCAAGCCCATCGATCCCGTGGTTCAGCCGAGGGCGGGAAGCCGAAGGGCCACCACAGCGTGCTGAGCCAGATCGTTGGAGAGAGCCGTGGTGGAGGCCTCGTAGACATCGATCGCCACCCGGGGCCAGAAGCCGATCACCAGGGTGGGAACCAGCAGGGTGAGGCCGATCACGAGCTCGCGCGGCTTCATGTCGCCCAACACCGCCAGTGCCGGGATGCGTGGACCAAAGAAGACGCGGCGGCAGAGGCTCAGCAAGTACACAGGTGTGAGCACCACCCCAATGGCGGCCAGCACCACGGTGATCACCCGGAAGCCCACGGTGAAATCGGCGTTGCTCGTGAGGCCGAGGAACACCGTGATTTCGCTCACGAACCCGCTCATGCCAGGCAAGGCCAGCGATGCCAGGGAGCTGGCGAGGAAGAAAGCGAAGGTGATGGGCAGCACTTTTGCCAGGCCGCCCATGTTGGGAATTGAGAGTGTTTTGGTGCGTTCGTAGAACACACCGGTCACGAAGAACATCGCCGCGGCAATCAAGCCGTGGCTGATCATCTGCAGCATCGCGCCGCTCATGCCGAGGCTGTCGATGGCGCCGATCCCCAGCAGCACAAAGCCCATGTGGCTCACAGAGCTGCAGGCGATCCTGCGCTTCACGTTGTCCTGGGCGAAGGCGTTGAGCGCGCCGTACACGATGTTGACGATGCCAAGCACCACCAGCGCTGGAGCGAGCTGCAGGTGCGCCTCAGGGAGCATCTGCACGTTGAAACGCAGCAGCGCGTAGCCACCCATCTTCAGCAGCACACCCGCCAACAGCATCGACACGGGGGCATTGGCCTCGCCGTGGGCATCGGGAAGCCAGGTGTGGAGCGGGAACATCGGCAATTTCACGCCGAAACCCACCAGGAAGCCCAGGTAACAGAGCAGGCCGAAGGTGCCGCCGGGGGAGCGGGCGATCAACTCACTCAGGTTGAGGGTGAAAGGGCCGTTCAGGGCCAGGGCCAGACCACTCACCAGGATCAGCAACGAGGCCGTGGCGGTATAGAGGATGAACTTGGTGGCGGCGTACTGGCGCTGATGGCCGCCCCAGATGGCGATCAGCAGGTAGACCGGCACCAGTTCCAGTTCCCAGGCCAGGAAAAAGAGCAGGAAGTCTTGTGAAAGAAACACCATCGCCTGTGCTGAGGCCTGGACCAGCAGCAGGGCGAAGTAAAGCCGGGTTTTCTTCTGGATGTTCCAGCTGGCGGCCACCGACAGCAAGGTGACCAAACCGGAGAGCACCACCAGCGGCGCTGAGAGGCCATCGGTGGCGAGAGACCATTCCAGGCCAATCGAGGGCACCCAGGCAAAGCGCTCCACCAGCTGCAGGCCGGCGATGGATCCGTCGTAGTGCTGGCTGTAGACGTAGAGCATCAGGCCCAGGTCCACCAGCAGGGTGACCAGGGCGATCGTGCGGGGCAGCTTCGGGTCGGTGCCGTCGCCGGGGAGCAGCATCAGCAGCGGCGCCACGGCAACGGGCAGCAGCGTGATCAGGCTCAGCCAGGGAAAGGCCCCGGATGAGGTGAGCAGCCCTGCGGCCAGGTCGGCATCACCGAATGCCGAACTCGAGAGCCCAGTGGACGCAGCCAGGATGGGCAGGAGTGCGTCCATGAAGACCTCATCAACTGGATGGCTGTACCCGTCCCAGGATCAAGCCAGATTTTGGCAATCTAGCAGCTGAGTATTTCTACTCAAGCGGCTTCTGAGGGGCGATCGGCGATCGCTTTCCAGCGGCTGCCGATCTGCTGGAGCTGGAGCACCTCCGAGCGTGAGGCCACACCCTCGCTCTCCCAGGCACGCACCATGGCCCTGCGCACTGCCCCGGCGTGATCCCGATTGGACAGCGCCAGGATGCTGGGGCCTGCGCCGCTGATCACGCAGCCCCAGGCTCCGGCCTGAATCGCCGCTTCACGCACCTGTCGCCCCCCCTGGATCAGCCCCCAGCGGTAAGGCTCATGGATGCGGTCGTGCATGCCATCGGCGATCAGATCGCCATTGCCGGTGCGCAGGCCCTGCAGCAGCAGGGTGAGGGAGCCGAGGTTGGTCACCGCATCGGCAATCGAGATGGCCTTGGGCATCGCCCGGCGAGCCTCACTGGTGGAGAGGCGAATGGAGGGGATCGCCACCACCGCCAGCACCTCCGGCGACCACTCGCAGCGCACCACGCGCCAGCGGTGCGAAGCCGCCTTGGCCGTCATGCACAGGCCCCCCAACAGCGAAGGCACCACGTTGTCGGGATGGCCTTCGATGTCAATGGCGAGCTCCAGCAGCTTCTCGCGGCTGAGCGGCTCGCCAATCAAGGCATTGGCTCCCATCAGACCGGCCACGATGGCGGTGGCACTACTGCCCAGGCCCCGCGCCGGCGGGACCGCCAAGCGAACCCGCGCTTCGATGGCGATGGGCTGCTCGCCGGCTTCCTTCCAAACCCGCTGCGCTGCGCGGTACACCAGGTTGTCGGGCCCGCCCCGCAGGTGGGAACCCTCACTGCCTTCGATCACCAGCTCGAAGCGCTCGCCATCGCCTTCGATGCAGCGCATCTCGAAGCGGTTATTGAGATCCAGGGCGGCTCCCAGGCAATCAAAGCCTGGGCCGAGGTTGGCTGTCGTGGCGGGAACATCCACCACAACCCCCTGGCCGATGCGGGGGCGGACCATGCGGTCGGTACTGCTGGGGCCAGTGTCCCACTCAGCCCATCAACATCCGGGCGCGGCAGGCGGCGCTGAACAGGCCAGCCTCGGGATCGGTGAGGGCGTACACCGGCACCTGATCCACCACCGGGCTAAGACGCCCCTTGGCCAGCAGAGGTCCAAGAAACAGCGCTGAACGCAGCTCCTCCAGCAGCTTGCCGGCGGTGCCACCACCCACCCAGAGTCCCCCCAGGCAAAGGCTTTGCAGGGCCAGGTCTCCCGCCACGCTGCCGTAGGCCCCAACCCAAAGATCGAGAGCGCGTCGTGCCAGGGGATCGCCGGCCATCGCGGCGCTGGCGGTGGCGGCCGGCAGTTCACCGCTGTCCACCTCGCTGAGCGCATGACCCGCCGCATCGGGAGACGTGGCCAGCAGCCAGCGCATCACATCGCCCAAACCCGTACCGCTCACCACCCGTTCGATCGAGAGCCGCTCCAGCCCCAGATCCGCCTGCAGCCACTGCTTGAGCTGCCATTCCGCTTCGCTGCGGGGCGCGAATTCAGCGTGGGAGGCCTCACTGGCTAAGGCCTGTAGGCCCATGGCGGTTGGAACACCCAGCGCCACGCCCAGGCCGGTACCCGCCCCAAGGATCGCCACCGGCGCGCTTGGGTCAGCTCCATCCGGTGCAGCGCGCAGCAGCACCTGCTGATGCTCCTGGAGATGGGGAAGGCCGTAGATCAGCACCGCGAAGTCGTTCACCAGTGCCAGCTGCTCGAGCCTGCAGCGTTTGGCCAGGTCTGCTTCCTCGAGCAGCCAGGGCAGGTTGGTGAGCTTCACCCGGCCGTTGCGCACTGGACCGGCCACGGCAAAGCAGGCGTGAGCTGGCCGGATCTCCCCTGGCTCGCCCGAGCTAAGGAAGTGGTTTACCAGGGCGGCGAAGTCGTCCCAGTCAGCGGAAACGAAGCGCTCGGACCGTTCTTGCACCAGCCCACCGCCATCGTGGCGGTAGAGCGCCAGGAGCGTCTTGGTGCCGCCGATGTCGCCGGCCAGGAGGGTGGTCATCAGCCCAGGGGCAGACCTGCACTCCGATCCTGATTCGCCTGGGCGGCTGCCGCCACGAGTTCGCTCAATTCAACGCTGCCCAGGTCACCCTCTCGGCGGCTGCGCAGGCTGATCTGCTGGCTTTCAGCTTCTTTGGCGCCGATCACCCCGAGCACGGGAATCTTCATCTGCTCGCCATTGCGGATCAGCTTGCCGAGGCGATCGCCGGAGTGATCGATGCTGGCGCGAACACCAGCAGCCTTGAGCTGGCTCAACACCTGCTCGGCGTAGGGACGCACTTCATCGGTGACCGGCAGCAGACGCACCTGCTCGGGAGCCAGCCAAAAGGGGAAATCGCCGGCGTAGTTCTCGGTCATGATCCCGAAGAACCGTTCCAGCGAGCCGAAGATGGCGCGGTGGATCATGATTGGCCGCTGCCTGGAGCCATCGGCGGCCACGTACTCCAGATCGAAGCGCTCGGGCAGGTTGAAATCGAGCTGGATGGTGGAGCACTGCCACATCCGCCCGATGGCGTCCTCGATCTTCAGATCGATCTTGGGGCCGTAGAACGCGCCGCCGCCCTCATCGATTTTGTAAGCCCAGCCCTTGCGATCCAGGGCTTCGATCAGGCCCTTGGTGGCCAAGTCCCATACGG
>Ga0194116_10007324_pt1 | contig 11465 bp, 10 predicted proteins | sample TA2MahsurfametaG_4_FD_148617 | JGI IMG/M metagenome (GOLD analysis project Ga0194116, IMG submission 148617) | Freshwater microbial communities from Lake Tanganyika, Tanzania - TA2015008 Mahale S9 surface | ecosystem: Environmental > Aquatic > Freshwater > Lake | place: Tanzania: Lake... | reverse complement strand
CCTTCCAAAAGCGAATATCTTTAAATGAATGTTTTGTAAAAACTTTTTTAGCCATTTCTTGAATGTCGGGTGGTATATGGGGTAATTTATCATTTATTCTTGCAAAACTATATAAATCAAAATAACTATCATAATCTATTTCATCTAATTCTTCACCCGTAAAATGAGCATCTTCATCTGAAGGATCTGAAATTCTTTCATATTTAGAGATTTTTAGATTTAATCTTTCCAAATTTTTTTCCTCCTGGGTCTTAAAAATCCTTTTGTAATTTTTATTTTCAGAAAATTCTGGTATTTCATTTAATTCCAAATCTAAAGATTCTTCATTATTTGATTTTAAAAATTTCTGATTTATTCGATTTTTTCTATTCGTAATATTTTCTTTTATGTTTGATTTTGATAAAGAGTTACCTGAATTATTTTTAGATTTTATTTCATAAGTTGAATCAATTTGATTTTTAGATGTATCTAAATCAATTTTATTAATGTTTTCTTCTGTTGCGATTTCATGAATTTTTTTATCATATATTGATTTTGAGATTCTTGGAAAATTTTTTTTTTGGATTTTTATAGTGAATATATTAAACTTCCTAATTTTTTTTAGTAACATTTTTTACTTAATAAAAATTCATTAAAAATAAAAAATTTAATATCAATACTTTAATCATTTGTTCATTAATTGAATTGATGCTTTCACATAAGAAATTAATTTTAACTATTAATTGTATGATATTTTGTTTTAAACAGGGTTTTCTTATAGCAACATATTAGAGTTTTAAAAAATTTGACAAAATTAAAAAAAATTTAAAATGAAGATTTATATATCTTTAAATATTTCTCTAGAATCTAATTATTTCTTAAATTTTTTATTCATGATTAATTCAATATATCACATTTAAAAAATAAAATTTATTTTCATTTTAATTATTTAGTTATATGCTTACATTTTTAAGATAAATATATTTAAATACATTAATAAAAGTATTATATTTAAAATTAAAGAATTATAATTCACCAATTTTCATTTTCAACAAAACCCTGAATTAATTAGAAATTTAATTAAGGATGGAGCTAGTTTAAATTCTCATTTTGGATAGATTTAAAATTTTGATTACTTTTAACCCTTCTTAATAAATCAAAATTAGCATTTTGATTTGAAATATTGAGAAAATTTTCATCTCTTTCTTTATCTAAATCGATGCCACTTATTTGATCAAAATCTAAAGATTATTACTTAAATAAAATTTTTATATTAACAAGAAATACATTTAAATTAATATTTATACCTGGAATATTTTTTAAATCTTTTACAATGCTAATTCCTGAGAAATTATTCCCATTATGATACATATTTCCATTAGATGTATTCTTAGTAAATCTATTATTCACAGTATTCCAGGTTTTTGTATTTATAATTTTTTGTTTGACTTTATTTGAGAATGTTTTTTTATTGTTAGAATTATTGAAAAATATTTCATTATTTACATTTGCTTGTGAAATTTGATTTTTATTAGTATATATATTATTTATTTGAGATTGAATTTTATTATTTTTTTCTTTAAAATGAATTTGGTTATTAAATTGCATACTATTTGATAAACTTGTGAGATTAACAATATTATTACTAACATTATTATTGTTATTAATAATATCATTACTTTGGCTTATAGCAGTTCCATAAGTATTATTGTATTTGTTAGAATTACTTTTAAAATTTATTTGGTTATTAAAATTTTCTACAGGAATATTCTCTTTCAAATTATTATTATTTGCATTTATTTGATTTATATTAGTATTTACATTATTAAATTCATTAAAAAATCCAATTTGAGAATTTGTTACATTATTAAAAATATTTGAAGTATTTGTGATATCCAGATTTTTAGGATAGTTATTCTGAAAGTCATCAAAGTTACTATTTGAAGATAATTCGTTATCAGTAAATTTAAAAGATGGAGTTACATCTACAGAACTATTTTCTTTATTAATATTAAATTTGGAATTTTGACATTCTTTGAATTCTAATTCTTTATTTGTTAGATAATCAATATAAGGAATATTGGAATTATTATTTATATAAAGCTGGATATAATTATTCGTTATAATTACAGGATTTGAATTCGAATTATTATTATTATTAGAGTAAGAAGTTCCGGGACTTTTAATTTGTCTATTAAAATTTTTATTGCTACTGCTATTATTTGCTGAATTTTCAAAATCTTTTTCACTGCTATGATAATTTAAATTTTCAAGTAAATTTAAAGTTTCTTTTTCTAAATCAAGATTACTGCTTTCAACTTCATTTGAAATTATATTATTAATGGTGTGTAAATAATTATTAGTTTGACCTGAAGATGCACTGTTTAAACGAACATTTTGGATATTAGATAACATTAAATTAGAGTTTTTCAATTTTTTATTATTTAAATGATTTAAGTTATTTGTGTAATTTATATCCAAATAATTTTTATCTAGATTAGATATTATTGTTTTTAAATTGTCAGTGTGAGACTTTTTAATTTTGGATTTTCTCATCTTATTAGGATAAATGAAAGTTGGATTATCATTATTATTACTTTCGTTAGGATTTGACAGATTATATGAATAAATCTGATTGTCTGAAGTATTTTCCAAATTATTTTCTCCATTTAAAATATTATTATTCTGTTTTTCAATTTTATTTGTGATTGAAATTTCATTGTTTTTAAATGTGTTTTGCTTGAGGAAAAAAATATTATTATTAACAACTTTATTTTCAGGGTCTAAAATATCACTTTTTTGATTTTGATTGTTATATGAAACATTAAAAATATTATTATTAACATATATTTTATTATAGTCGAAATTTTGGTAATCTAATTCTTCATTTTTTATGGAAATTTCATTTTTCATATTTTGGTTTATTTTTTCTTTAAGTGATATAGATTTTTTTTCATTATTATTATAATTGATAATTATTGATGATTGACCTGAATCATTTTTTTTCATATTTTTATCTTCAATTATAACATTTTTAGATTTTATTTCTTTTTTTAATTTTAGCATATCAGTGATTTTTGAAAAGCAGTTTTTATCTGAATTTTCTCCTCTTTCACTACATACAAAATTAGATCTGTAAGTTTCTATTTCCAGATTATTCAAATCCATATCACCTTCTTCATTCATATTTGCATTATTTGATCTAATCATATCTATAAAATTTTCTTTTTGAGAATTATTATTTTTTTCAATGAAATTATTTTCAATTATATTATCAATATTATTTTTAACATTGAATATGCTATTTCTTTTGGAAATGTTATTTGTCATGATTTTAAAAAATTTATCTTGGTTATCAAAGTTATTTTCAAGACCCAAATTAATCATATTAGTATAATTATTGTCATTTGTTAATATTTTGTCGAGTTCTGATTGAATGTTTGTAGACGATTTAGTATTTTTTTTATTAATTATTCTTTCCAATTCTAATTTCATTGTGGGTTCATTTTTTGCTGATAAACCTATCATTTTATTTTCGAAAGAATTTTCTATTTCTTCAAAATTATTTTTATTATTATTTTCATCAATATTTGAATTTTCTTTAATTTTACAATCATTATTTAAATCTTCTACGAGTTTTTTTGGAGAATCTATAATATTTTTATTTTCATAATTACAATTTATTTCTTCTATATTTTTTTTAAATTGTTGAAAACTACTTTCAGGATTTTTATTAAATGAGCTATGATCATCGATAAATTTTTTATAATTATCCTTCGACAAAGTATTATCAAATTTATTAACCAATAAAATATCTATATTATTTTGATTATTACCGATATTATTGATTGGAATAAAATTTGAATTAATATTAGTGTTGTTGTTTAAATTTTCTAAATCTCCATGAGAGGAATTTTTAACTGCATTGTAATTATAACTATTCGGTTTTTTTCGAAAAAATTTGGCCAAAATATTTTGATTTTTAATCTGTTTATTAAAAAATCTTATAAATTATTTTTGAATTAAATTACCTATTCAATTTACCAACTTGATATAATTCTTTGTAAGACAAAAAATCTACAACATTAAACCAAGAATTTTTGCCTATAGCATTAAAATAATTTCTTTTTATTTCTGCAGCTGAATTGATTCTATATGATTTAAAAGATATTTTGTTATTAGAGATAACTGATTTTGATATATCTTTTGAATTATAACATCCCATATTCTGATATTTATATATTTATAATTATTAATATTTTATAGTAAATACACATTTATCTTTAAATTTGTCAAATTTTATTAATAACCATTGATTTTAGTTATTCATAATAACTTTTTTTTAAATCTTTTTAGAATTTTCTTATATTTTGTGTTGATAAAAAAATGAATAACAAATGAATTTTACAAAAAACTTTTTCTAATATATATATAAAAAGTTTTTTAATAAATTATTTCAATTAAATTTACTTTTCAAATTCAAAATAAGCTATTTCTAATAAGGATTGAATTATTAAGTTTTAAATTAACTTATTATGGGTATGCTTTCTTGTAAAAAAAAGAAAGAAAAAATTTTGGTAAAAGAAAATAAAGAACCCAAAAAAGATAACAACAGTAAAAAATAAAAGTCTTATAACTCCTATAAATTTGGTTATGGATTTCCTCATTAATTTCTATAGATTTTAAGGATGTTCTTGATGATATTGGAGATATTGGAAACGTACAAATAAAAGGAGAGATGCTTTTTTCTGAAACAAATGGTAAACCGAAAGACCATTATGAAATTTTGGAAACAATTGCTACTGGTCCTCTGGGAAACACAAAAAGAGTTAAAAATAAATTTTCAGGTTGTATAAGATCATTGAAATTAATAAAGAAAGCACTAATTGATCTACAAGAAGATGAAAAATTCTTCATGAAAGAAATTGCGATGTTAAGAACTCTTGTAAAGTCTAAAGAAAACTATATCAATATTTTAAAAAAATCAAACTTATTAAATAAAATTTTCATAACATTTATTAATAATATATATTATTAGGACCATTTAAATATCCTCAAAATTTATGAATTCTATCAGGATGAGAAATGTTTTTATTTAATCTCAGAGTATTGTAGCGGAGGAGATTTATTTGATAAAATTAAAGAAAAAGGCAAGTTTTCTGAATATTCTGCAGCTTATATTATTTATCAAATCCTTTCAGCAGTTTTCTATTGTCATTCGGCAAATATTGTTCATAGGGATATAAAGGCAGATTGTATTTTTATTGAATCGATTGAAATCGACAAAATTGAAAATGGAGAAGAAGTAGAATTTTATAATATAAGACTCTCTGATTTTTCGTCTGCAAGGAGTTTTGTGAAAAATAAAAAATTAACAAAAAAAATTGGAACGCCGTATTATATTGCACCTGAGGTCCTGAAAAGAAATTATAATGAAAAATGTGATGTTTGGTCAATTGGAGTATTATTGTATATTTTATTAACTGGAAAACCTCCTTTCAATGGAGAAACTGATAAGGAAATTTTGAAAAAAGTGGAAGACGGAATTATTGAAAAAAAAGGTTATAAAATAAATTTTAGTTAGATTTTTTATTTTATTAATTTTCAACATAATATTTTTCTCTTTAACAATATAATGCTAAAATATTAACAATTAATTTGACTTTATTATTTATCTAAATTACTACATCAAATTTGATTAATGAAATAAAACATATATAGATGAAGATTTAAGAGGAATAGGCACAGAGGCTAAACATTTTTTAGATCAGATGCTTAAAACCTTGCCTGATAAAAGAATTTCTATTGAGGATGCCATTAAACATCCATGGATAAAAAAATTCTGTATTAAAAGAAAATTACCTGCAGAAAAGGTTCAAGAATTTTATAAAAATATTACATCATTTAAAATAGATCCACAATATTTTTTTCAACAAGCAACGCTTGCTTTTATGGTACATCACCTTTCAACTAAAGAAGAAGTAGATCCCATTAGACAAATGTTTTTTTATATAGATGTCAATGGAGATGGAAGAATGGCTTATTCAGAGATAGTTGATGGATTTAAAAAATTTATTAATGTTAATGAGAAAGATTTACTTAGGGTGTTTAAATACATTGATCAAGCCAAAACAGGATCCATTGAATTTGAAGGTCTTTCAATTTTTAAAAAAATTCAAAATTAATAAGATTTGTTTAATATTTATTAAAATTTAGAATTTGTAAGAGCTTGTATTGATAAATATCGACTTTTAACCCCTGAATTTTTAAAGAGCACATTTGCTTTATTTACAAAAGACGGAAATGCAGAAATTTCTCCTTCAGATTTTAAATATTTTTTAGGTTTACAGTCAAAATTTAGTGACAAACAATGGGAACAGATTATTAAAAATGTAGATAAAGATGGAAATGGACAAGTAAATTAATCTATATATTGATTATTTTAATTAGATTGATTATGGAGAGTTTGAAGAAATGATGATGGAATTTTTGAAAGATTAAAATGAAAATATTAAATATAAATTACAATTATTTTGGATGATTTTATGATTCTAATATTTGTGAATTAAAATATATTATAATAATTATTGATTCTTATAATATTATTCTTTATTGAAATCGAAAAAAATCTAATAAATTTTTAGTAAAATATTTATAGTTTAATAGTCCTAATCATAAATAATAAATCTTGAATATATTTTTATTTAATTTAAAATACTTAAATATATAAAATTCTTTTTTCCTTAATATAGATATTTAAAAAATAAACATCTGCAAAAATTTATATATTTATCTTTGATGATTTCCTATTTACACTTTCTATTTTTCGGTTTTTAGTACTATGAGGTACATTTTGATTTGTTGAGTTTCCAAAATTGGTTCCACTCATATTTAAAGGTTTAGGAGAATTTATCTGTTGAATGTGTTTTTCGTAAAATTTTTTAGGTGATAACAATTCATTTTTAAAATTTATATTTTTAAAATTAACTAATTTTATAAGGTCACTAAACCCTAAATTTTTTGTGTTACTTGCTTCTTTTTTCTTTACTAAAAAAAATTACTTAATTTAAATAAAAAAAAATTGATTAAAGATAAATGAGTTTTTTATACCATTATTGTTTGAATTTATTGAATTCAAATTATTTTGTAAAACTCTTATTTCTTTTTTGTTTCCACTGTTTATTCCCATAGAACTGCTTTTGGTGTTTATTTTTTTTTTATAAATTTCTTTTCTTGAAGACAATATTTTTGAATTTTGTATTTGATTATTAGGATGGTTAAAATTGATATTATTGTTAATATTAATATTAAAATTTTTAATTCCTAAATTTGCTTCATTTAATTCTATCATTTTATTATCATAAGTTGAAAATGCAGGAATTAATGGGGAAATATCTAGTTTCCTCTCTAGGTCAGCTAAATCATTAGCATTTTTATTTAACTTGATGTTTAAGGTTATTTTCATATCCCCAGTCGGTTGATCTTCATTGGTTGTATTGTAATTGACATTATTCAAATTTGAATTTAATATATTATTGTTTATTATATTATTTTTTGCTGAATAATTAGTAATTATATCTTCATTTGAGTTTGAGTTTGTAAGCATTTTTATATTTAGATCCTTATCATTGCCTAAAGTATTAAGCAAAAATTTGTTTTTTTTATTCTCTTGTAAAAGTATATTATTTTCGGTATTGTAATTACCACCTTGGGTATTTAAGATATTTGGATTTGTGAGAAAATTTTTCAAATTTAAATTACTATTTGTATTATTGTTATTATTGTTAACAAGTAAATCCTTCAGTTTTAGATTCTTTTTTAAATTAATATGATTAGTATTACTTGAACTATTCCCTAATAATTCTTTTTTAGTAAATAAATTATTGACTTTTAATAAATTATTATTATTTTGAGTGTTATAATTAGTGTTGATATTTACACTATTCCTTTTATTTTTATTTTCAACAGTAAAATTTCTTTTAATAACTTTTCTCCCAGATAAAGTATTAGAAGTATTAAAATTGCTATTTGTAAAATTATACATATTATTTTGATGGGCATTACTATTTTCACTATTTTTATTTATATTAAGATTAGTTAAATTATAAAGTTGTTTCATAGCATGAGAATTTGGAGAGTAAAATTTAAGTCTTGTCTTACAATTCGCACTCACATTCCTTTCTTGATTATTCTGTATATTAGAAAGAATTTTATTTACACTCCCAGGCATGTTTAAGTTATTATTATTGTTCTCTAAATCGAAGTTTTTTTTTTCTAATCGGCTGCTCAAATTATTTTTGCTATTATATTTATTTAATAAATTAGTGTTATGTACATTATTTGAAGAATAATTAGTATTCAGATTTCCTCTTTGTGATTCAGAATCTTTTGTATTTTTAATATTCGAATTCGAGATTAAATCTTTATTAAAATTCTGTACGTCATCTCTTTGTTGTTTTATATTAATAAAATTATCATTATTCTTGGATATATTTTTACTATTTACAATAATATTGTTACTACTGCCAAATCTATTTGAAAGTTCTGTTTTAAGATCTAACGATCCTATCAAATCTGAATTATTATTTGAATGTTTATTACTTAAAATATTATTGCTTGTATTCCCTTTATTTTTATAAACTATATTATTATTTGAATTCTGGGCTAATACTATATTTTGGCTTTGCATTTGGCTCATCTTTAAATCAGATTTAGTGGGATTTAATTGAGTGGAAACACCATTGCTTTTAATTCGAGTCTTAACACCAACAAAATTTAAATAATTTTTAAGATTATTGTTATTGCTTTTATTTATTGAATCCGAAATTTTATTAGTCATATTTGTATTAGGATTAAAATATGCTTGCACTGGATTTTCTATTTCAAATTAATAAATTAGAACTAGAGTAAAAAAGCGTAAAAAATTTTTTATGAATTATAGATATAATTAAGAAATTACTATTATTGACATCTTTTCCAGAATCCAATAAAATAAATTTATTTTGTATATTTTTAGGAGTGTTTATGTCCCTATTTTTTAAATTAGATTGGATGTTTTGAGGATTGTTGGTACTTAGGTTAAAATTAAAATTATTAGTGGAATTTGGATTATTGATTAGACTACTATTTTTCCAATAATTATTAAAATTATTTTTGGGACTGATAGCTTTTGATTTTTCTTTTTTGTCTCCGATTGAATCTTTATCATTAATTTTATTAAATGAATCTTCATTTGTAATTTTATTTTCTCCAATGGTGCAAAGAATGTTCATAATTGAATTATCTCTTGAATCAGAATTGAAATTTTTCATAAGTTTTTTCTCTTGTAAATCATTATTAAAGTTTTCTGAAGTAAGTAAATCTTCATAATTAAGATCAAGGAAATTTCCTTCTGAAACTTTTGTATTTTTATCTAAATTTTAAAAAATTCACAGAAGCTGTAGTTTTTTTTACAATAAAAAAATTAATAAATAAGAGTAAAATTTCAAATCATGAAAAAATACAAATTTGAAAAATATTTACTATTAGTTCCAGAAGTTTTTTTGTTACTTTTGAACCCTCTTTCATTATTTTTCATATTATTATTTGATGTACTATTTATATTCATATTCGCATTTATAAGGTTATTGTATAAATTCCCTAATTCTGTTTTTAAATTCATGGAAAGTTTTTCATTTACTCCTAAATTATTGTTGTTAAATTCCAGCAAATTATCTAAAAATTTTGAATTCGTTGAGCCTCTTTTTGTTAAATTTCCAATATTATTATTCAAATTAAAATTATTCACAGCAACTCCTGCAAAATTAATTTTGTTTTGAAAATTATTATTTTCTATATGATTCATTTTATTCAATCCTGGTTTAATTTTATTTAAACCAGATTTTAAATTAAAAATATTTTTGTTTTTCAAATCATTTTGGAAATGAAAATTACTGTTGGATATATGATTGTAACTATTTGTGTTTAATAAATCAGCATTTAATGGATTAATATTTAAATAAGACAAGTCCTTAACTATAGTAGATATTGTCATAGAATTTTTATCAATATCATTTTTTACTAAAGTATGGAATAGCATCTCTGCTTGTTTGTTTTTATTCTTATTACAATTAATGTTATTTTTTTCTTTATCATGTTTTTCTTCCTTTTCTTTTTCTCTATCTTTTTCTTTGTTTTTATTTCCATAATTGGCATTATAATACAATTCACCTTTTAATTCTCCATATACATGAATTAGTTTATTAATGAATAAATTTGTAAAAATAGGTTTACAAAAAAATAGTAGATAATTTCGATAGTATTTAGCGATTTTCGGAATCCTTTCTGCAATTTCATGAAATTTATAATATCTTCGTAAGAATTCATCTGGAGAATTCGTTATAATTTGATCTCGTAACTTTGCGACAATTCTGCAATATCTATTATCTATTAATGCGTCAGTTTGGATTTTTGTATAATAATTGATTCGCAAATATTTATCAAGTAAATTCCTTTTTATTATATTATAAAATTTCTTGTGAGTTTTTTTTGATTGGATATTTTTGTATTCTCCATTATCTATAATTTTTAAACTAATATAAAAAATTACAATATTTTGTTATCAAATTTTTTATTATGAATTTTTTTCAAGTTTATTATTCTATTTTATTTAAAAGTATTTAAACTAAACCCTTTATTACCTTGATTTTGATTATTATTAAAATTACAATGCTTTTTTGTATTTAAAATTTTATAAATTTTTTTATTGCTTAATGTTTTATTGTAGGAAGTCGAATTTGGACTAGTTGGATTATAATTAAAATTATTGATAGAATTAGTGTTATTATTAATATTATTTGGGTTTGTATTCATTATTATCTTGTTGTTTTTATTGAATTCACTTTTTTGGCTTTGTCTACCAGGAGAGAGTAAATCATTTAATCTGATTTTATCCTTTGAGGAATTTTTTAATTTTGTAAAAGGTTTGAAATTTTCCTTTTTGTTAATATCTGTTTTTTACATGAATATAATTTTTTCGAAATTAATAGCAGAATTTTTTATTGAATAAATAAACTGTAATTGTTTATTTAAATAATGAAAAATTAAACCGTGTGGAATAATAAATAAGATAAAATCTATAATAATACCTGAAATCTGTTTTTGTAGTTTCATATTAATTTTTGAATTCATTTACTTGTATAATTTTATTATATAAATTATTAATTCAAAATTTCTTTAATTAATCATATTAAAATTCTTTATAAAAAAAAATTTGAAAAATAATAAAATAAACAAATAATATAAAAAATAAATTTTATAAATTTTATTTGAATTAACAATTATGTTTAAAAATAAAAATATATTTATAATTGTTTGTTATTTAAATGGTTAATGAATTAAACAAAAAATATTTTTCCCTACTTTAGATAACCAATAGATTAAATGTGTTAACTTAAAAAAACCCATGATTGGAAATTTAATCTTTTAATTACATGATGCTTATATAT
>Ga0194116_10007321_pt1 | contig 11467 bp, 11 predicted proteins | sample TA2MahsurfametaG_4_FD_148617 | JGI IMG/M metagenome (GOLD analysis project Ga0194116, IMG submission 148617) | Freshwater microbial communities from Lake Tanganyika, Tanzania - TA2015008 Mahale S9 surface | ecosystem: Environmental > Aquatic > Freshwater > Lake | place: Tanzania: Lake... | reverse complement strand
GCTGCGACTGAAATCATGTTCCCGAATTGTTCCCAAACCGGAATTCCGGGACCACATGACCCTACTTAGACTTTGCAGTTACTTGCGCCCCCGATAGGAATCAAACCTATGACCTGCGGTTTAGGAATACTCCAGGGCCAATCATCGACGAACGTCGACGACCGCAAGCGGTTGATAAGTAAGGACTAAGCCCAGCGCAAATCAAGCAGGGACTCCGGCGAACAGCAACGGATGTTCCCAAATTGTTCCCACGCCCCCACCCTTAAACGACATGTAATTCAAAGCAGGCAGGTGCTCGTTTACTCCGAGGAACGATGATTGGGAGATAGACCCAGTCCAGCGAGCAGCTCGACCCCATCCGTGTCGAGGATGTGGTCAGATCCTATTTTGTGAGTCCGAATGCTCTCCCCAATGCAGTTTTGGGTTGACGTTCGTCAGGGTTGCCCCGTAGAAAGTCGCTCCCTGTATCTTAAATTCGTAGAATTTGGCGTCTGTCAGAATTGCGTTGTCACAATTAACTCTTGTGACATCAGCCTTACCGAAATCTGCCTTGACGAATGTCGGTCTTCATCTTGGGGTCTTCAGCTGAAGAAAGAACTGCATCAAGTAAGCCGCACCCCATTTCCATATCTTGAGTTTTCGTTCTCCTCCGATTCGTACGGGCTCACGACTTGGAATCTCGGCAACCTTCAATCCGAGACGAGCAGCTCGCACCGACATCAATGGCTCCCAACTGATCTTTGTCGAGAATAGTCGTTCGACGGTGGAGTAGTGACGCTCAGAGAACAAGTCAAGGCGCGAGGGTAGGCTCCTGTGAAAGATACGGAAAATGACCATTGCATCCGAATAATGTCCACCATGCAGAAAGTTCACAACTCGAGTAAACAGCCAGTTACCGAATGACGTAATCACATCGTCGTCGTCGCTTCCTGCGTCGGGCAAGTAACGCGATGCGATAATGAGATCGTAACCCTTCGCAAATTCAGCGATGAGTCTGGGGATATCCTCAGGTATGGAGTTGCCATCCGGACTAAAGGTGATTACCACATCGCCACGCACTTGATTCCACACTTCAGTGTACGCATGTCGAAACCCTCTCAGTTTCTGCACGTAGACCTCAAGATTGTTTTCCAAGGCCCATTCAATGGTTCCATCTGTTGAACCTCCGTCAACCACGATTATTTGTTCAAGATATGAACGATCAATTCGAGGGACTATTACCTTCATACCATCGATCTCGTTTAATGTCATAAGCAGGAGAGTGACAGAAATAGTCATGATCCATGATAAATGTTAATTCGTTGTTGTTGTTGTTGTAGATGATTGATCCAGGCGAAGTCGCTTGAAGTAAGCTCGGTAGTGCTGTGCAAAAAGTTGACTGTCTCTTCGTATCTCCCAATTCGGCATCTGCTGCGTATCAGGCACTCGCGACGAGGTTTTCAGCAATTGAACCACCAACATGGGCCCTATTGCTTGCTGAATCATGTCGCTCACGTGGCTTTGGTGTCGCAATACTCGATGCTGACGCAGAGCGACTGTCACCCCACGAGGCAACTTTGCGAGTGTCAGATATCGCACCCAAAATGATTTGCATCGTTGTCTACGGACAAAATCCCAATTCTGGAACGCTCAACATGGTTGGAGCAATAGCGATTGCCGAACAAGTCAAAGCCGAGTTTCCGAGCTTGCCTATCGCCATTGTTGGTTCGCACGTAAGTGCGCTACCAGACGAAGTTCTTGCCCTCAATTGTATAGACATAGTTCTACTGAATGAAGGTGTTTACGCACTCCATAACTTACTTTCGTCGAGCCTTACAATCGATGATCTAAAGAAGATTCGGGGAATCGGGTACAAAGTCGGACACCGTTTGGTACTAAATGACCCCGAACGCATCGTCCCGCAAGATCGAATGGACATTGATTTGCCTGGTTATGCGTGGGATTTGCTTCCTTATCGCAGAATCCCGCTCGACCTCTATCGAGCACATGTTTGGCATGCTGACTTTGACGAAAGCAAGAGAAGCCCATTCGCTGCAATCTATACATCTCTCGGTTGTCGATACGGATGCGACTTCTGCATGATCAACATCGTGAACAGGCAGAGCAATGAGGCCAGTACATCTGCCGCAGACTCCCGCGTGATGCGCCATTGGTCACCTGACTTGATCGTCCGCGAACTACAAAAGCTAAAGGCATTAGGTGTGTCGACTGTTCGAATCTCAGACGAAATGTTTTTTTTGAGCCAAAAGCACTTCGAGCCAATAGTAACAAGTGAGATTGTTCAAGACTTAGATCTCAGGATGTGGGCGTATGCTCGCGTGGATACCGTCAGAAACAAGTACCTTGAAGACTTCTATGAGGCCGGTATCAGTTGGCTCGCTCTGGGTATCGAGTCTGGTGCTCAACATGTTCGTCGCGAGGTCTCAAAGGGCACATTTAAGGATGTCGACATTCGGGACATTGTGGAGACCATCCGAGCGCACGACATCAATGTCATTGCGAACTATATTTTTGGTTTCGAACACGAAAATCTCTCCGACATGCAAGCCACACTTGACTTAGCATTGGAACTAAACACCGAGATGGCGAATATGTATCCATGTCAGGCTCTTCCTGGAAGTCCAATGTATAACCGTGCAGTTCAAGAAGGCCGAGAAGTCCCGAGACGCTACGAAGAGTTTGGATTCCTCAGTTATGAAACACGTCCGCTTCCAACCAAGTACTTGAGCCCCGAAGAGGTCCTAGGATTTCGAGATAAAGCGTGGCAAACCTATTTCACAAATCCGAGTTATCTGAACCTTGTGGAGAGGAAGTTTGGCTCGCAGGAACGCGTCAATATTGAGACGATGGCTGGCATACGCCTGAAGAGGAAAATATTGGGTGACAAGCCATGACGCGAGCACTGTGGAATCCAGAGCAGCTACGCCAGTTTGAAAATGAAGTTGCAGAAGCATTTAATCAAGGACGCATCCGCGCACCGGTCCATCTCTACGACGGGAATGAAGCCCAGATATTGGGAGTGTTTGAGAATGTGCGACACGATGACTGGGTGTTCTGCTCCTGGCGGAGCCACTATCAATGTTTACTGAAGGGAGTTCCTCGCGAAGAAGTCTTTGACGAAATCCTCGTTGGTAATTCAATTTCACTATCATTTCCTGAGTTCAAGATCTACTCTTCTGCAATCGTTGGCGGCGTGTTACCAATTGCAACTGGTGTGGCGCTGGGCCTGAAGCAACAAGGCGAAACCGATGATCACGTTTGGTGCTTCATGGGGGACATGACATCCGAAACAGGAATCGCTAACGAAAGCATCAAGTATGCTGAAGCATTTGACCTGCCAATCACCTTTGTGATTGAAGACAACAATTTGTCAGTCGTCACGAACACCAGAGAAACATGGGGGCTAAAGCATCTGACATTTGAGAGGCCAAATAAGTCCAGTAAAGTCATCTACTACTCATACACGTCGCGGTACCCCCACGCAGGCGCTGGTAAGCGGATTAACTTCTAGAGTCTCAGATGTCAGAGTCTCGATATGCAGCTGAGCTAACACGAGCTATGAACATCGTGGGCTCTGACTCAAACACGCTCTTTGTCGGGCAATCCGTTGGCTATCCCGGTACAGCAATGTTCAACACGCTAAAGAACATTTCAATGAGTCAACGATTGGAGCTTCCCGTAGCAGAGGAACTTCAGCTCGGTATCTCTTTAGGGCTAACCCTTACTGGCAGGACCGTTGTATCAATTTTTCCACGATGGAACTTTCTTTTGTTGGCGATGAATCAACTTGTTAATCATGTCGACAAGAGAAACGAGTTGTTCCGCTCATCCACTAAGGCGGGATCTCTTTTGATTAGAACGAGCGTAGGCTCTGAGCGCCCCCTGCATCCGAAATCACAACACATTGGTGACTTTTCTGTAGCGGTCGCGTTGATGTGTCTAAACATAAGGGTTGTGAGATTGGAAGAGCCGACTGAGGTGTGCGATGCATACAGAGAGGCACACAGTGCCAACACCCGAGCTGCCACAATCCTTGTCGAGTACGGCGATTACTACAATGAGAAGTGAACAATTCATAATTCTCGTGGCTATCCATCTCAATTCAGGCAGGACTCAAACCGAATGAATGGATCACCAAAGTGCTGATTGCTCGATCTCCCTTTCGGCTCTCAATGTTCGGTGGTGGTAGCGATTATCCAGAGTACTTTCAAACGAATAAGTGTTTAGTTCTATCTGCTGCTATTCAACGTTTCTGCTACGTCGCATTCCGAGACTTGCCACCTTTTTTCAAAACCCACAAGTCTCGGATTGTGTGGTCAAAAATTGAACTCGTAGACACGACTGAGGAAATTCAACACCCGTCAGTGCGGGCGGTTCTGCGTTCGTTCGGAGTTGATGGTGGAGTGGAAGTCCATCACTTCTCCGACTTGCCAAGTCGATCGGGAATCGGGAGCAGTTCTGCGTTCACGGTTTCACTAATCGCGGCTGTATCGACACATCAGGGGAAGCAGATCCGAGGAATGTCGCTTGCATCACGTGCGATTGACATTGAAAGAAGTACTAATGCCGAGCCAGTGGGGATACAAGACCAGATCACGAGTGCAATTGGTGGCGTGCTTGAAATTCGGGTGTCGACCACTCAGGAGATTTCAGTATCAAAGCTCAATCTTTCTCGCGAGTATCTGTCACAGCTTGAAAGCTCAATACTTATGGGATTTTATGGCACTGAGCGACTTTCAAGTGAATTCAGCAAAAGAGCCGTCGAAGGAATCACAAGCACACGGGATATTCAAGCTATAGCAACAATGGTTGACATTGCTGAACAAGCGTTAGCGGGCTTAAAGAACGAGCGCTCGATTGAATTCATGGGTTCTCTCTTGAATGAGACATGGCAATTGAAGAAATCTCTGCACTCGGCTACGGAGAGCCTAGGAACAATTGATGAGTTGTTTCAAGCCGCGATTAGGGAGGGAGCTAGCGGCGGGAAGCTCATGGGAGCTGGTGGCTCCGGCTTCTTCTATGTTCTTGCACCGCCTTCTCGCCACGAGCAAATCAAAAGTCGTTTATCTTCCATTAGGATTTGGAATCCGGTTAGGTTCGACTTTGAAGGTGCTGTGGTTGCAGCATCACCGAGACTCTTCGGAAAGTCCAATGAGAAATAAACGACCGTTCCGGTTTCCTCTGATGCGCAACAACATCACAAGGGAAGATCTTGACGGCCTCATCCGTTACCTGCAAGAGCCCGAACCGATGCTCACCAATGGGATGCAAGTTCGAGAATTTGAATCGCAATGGTCCAATTGGTTGGGCGTCAAATACAGCACCTTTGTTAACTCAGGAGCTTCAGCCAATCTTATCTCGATGTCGATTTTGCGCCATTTATATCCAGATGGAGGGGAAGTGATAGTTCCCACGATTACGTGGGTTTCAGACATCGCATCTGTTTTGCAATGTGGCTTCACTCCAAAGTTCGTAGACGTGACGTTAGAGACGATTGGCATGAATCCAGAGCTAGTTCTCCAGAACATTTCAGATCACACACGAGCCGTTTTCATCACACATGCACAGGGCTACAACGCACTTACTGGTCAGCTGATTGAGGAGTTGAAAGACCGAGGAATAATGTTGATTGAGGATGTTTGTGAGTCACATGGGGCAACCCACCAAACCCAGAAGCTGGGGTCAATTGGGAGTATTTCTAACTTCTCATTCTATTATGCGCACCACATGAGCACGATTGAGGGAGGCATGGTATGCACGAATGATCGCGAGGTCTACGAACTGGCAAGAATGTTTCGGTCTCACGGTATGGTGCGAGAGTCAACGGACAAAGATTTGAAACATCACTATGCGAGCCAGAATCCCGACCTCAATCCAGACTTCATCTTTGCGGTAGCAGCATTTAATATGCGTGGTACTGAAATTGGTGGCATATTGGGGCAGTCGCAATTACTCCGCCTTGACAGCAATGTATCAAGACGTAACAAAAATCACCTTCGTTTTCTCCGAGAAATAGATAGCCAACGATTCTTCACGGAGTTTCGGCTTGATGGCTCAAGCAACTACGCGTTCAATCTCATTCTCAGGGAACCCAATTTCGAATTTCGAGATCGCCTGGTTGACCATATGCGACAACACGGGATAGAGCACAGGCGCGGAAGTGCAGGGGGTGGGAACCAGCTTCGCCAACCATATCTGAAGGGCTATGTTTCGGATAACTATCACAAGCGATTCCCCATTGCAGAACATATACATTTCTTTGGTTTTTACCTCGGCAATTATCCTGAGCTCTTAGAACATGAAGTGTCCGAACTCTGTGAAATCTTGAACTCTTGTCGTTGAGGTAGACCTTGAAGATCGTTGTAACAGGTGGAGCCGGCTATATAGGTTCAATCCTCGTACCAGAGCTCTTACTCGCAGGTCATGAAGTGCGAGTAGTGGATAACTTCATGTACGACCAAGCAAGTTTGTTGGATGTTTGCGGTCACCCGGCCATTTCATTACATCGTGGTGATGTTCGCTCAGCGGAGTTGATGCGCCAGGTTCTTCGTGATGCAGATGTGGTCATTCCACTTGCAGCGTTTGTCGGAGCACCGCTGTGTGCCAGAGATCCAATTGGTGCGCAGTCAGTTAACCACGATGCAATCTTGATGATGCTGAATATGTTGTCCAAGAACCAACTAGTGATTATGCCTACTACCAATAGTGCGTATGGCTCAGGCGACGCATCAAACTATTGCACTGAAGAATCGCCTTTGAACCCCATCTCTAAGTATGCGATAGACAAAGTCAGAGTCGAAGAGAAGCTTATGGAATTTCCTTCAGCCATTAGTTTGAGACTCGCCACCGTTTTTGGTGCATCTCCCCGAATGCGAGTCGATTTGCTCGTAAACGATTTCGTTCATCGTGCCGTGAACGATAGATTTGTCGTATTATTTGAGTCCCAATACAAACGAAACTACATACATGTACGTGATATTGCTCGCGTATTTCTCCATGCGATAAACTCGCACGAGCAAATGATCGGACAAATCTTTAATGTCGGTCTGTCAACTGCAAACTTGTCTAAGTTCGAACTTTGTGAGGTCATCAAAGAGCATATTGCTGATTTTACCTTTGTCGAAGCACCAGTTGGGAAAGATCCCGATCAGAGAAACTATGTGGTCTCAAACGCGAAGATTGAATCGACGGGCTTTCGTACCACGCATGATCTTGATTTCGGAATCCGCGAACTCATCAATGCGTTCTCAATAATTCGCAATCGTAGATATGGCAACGTGTGAAGTCATTGAGTGTTGGGAATTGAGTCACATTGTCTCGATCAGTATTTGTTGCCGGGCATAAAGGTCTGGTTGGTTCAGCAATCGTTAGACGTTTGATGAAATCAGCTGAATATGAGGTTATTACAGAAGACCGAAGCAAACTAGATCTTCGTGACCCAGATAAAACCCACAGATTTCTAAAGAAGCGTAAGCCAGATTCAGTAATTGTCGCGGCTGGTGTTGTGGGTGGTATTCGCGCCAACAGATCGCGCCCCGTTGACTTCCTATCGGACAATGCCCTTATTGCACTAAATACTATAAATGGTGCCTTTAGAGCAGAAGTCAAGAAGTTGATCTATCTCTCGTCGAACTGTATCTATCCCAGAGATGCAACTCCACCCCACAAAGTCGAGATGATTGGCCAAGCAGCGATGGAGCCAACCAACCAGTCGTATGGATCAGCCAAACTGCTCGGCATGAAACTTTGCGAGTCATACCAACAGCAGTACGGCTTTAACTACTTCAGTGTGGTTCCCACGAATACATTCGGTCCGGGGGACAGTCTGAACGAATCAGAGGGACATGTCATTTCGGACCTTATATTGAAATCGTTTCGTCTCTCCCGAGATGCTGCTGACTCAAAGATCCTTAAGCTCTGGGGAACAGGTTCGGCAGTTAGAGAGTTCTTGTACATCGATGACTTAGCTGACGCACTATGTTTCTTGCACGACAGTTATCGGGGGCAAAAGCCAATCAATATAGGTGGTGGAGAAGTCTTAAGTGTTCGAGACTTAGCGGGGCAAATCATCGATGCCATTGATGCGACGATTCAGCTCGAGTTTGACACCTCGCAGCCGGATGGTGCTCCGGTTCGCGTTCTTGACAACTCGGAGCTCTCATCACTTGGCTGGAGACCGACAACAGGATTCGATTACGGATTGTCTCAGACAATTACCTGGTATCGGAGTCAACGGCGCGATAGCAGATGATTTATCCGCTCAGTAGGTGCGGTTAAAGGACAAATTGGAAATCAGTTGTGGTCGAATCACGGACTTGTGATTGCAAACCGCTACCGAGCGGTTTGCAGCGCAAGGTTTGGGGTCTATTCATGTATGACTATGACTTGGTGAGACAGACTGTTCGATGCCAAAACATAACACATGAATAAGAAACTGATAAGCATTCTGAATAATTGGAGTCTCTGCCGATGGAATTGTGATTGCAGCATCGCTGAGCTCAGAGAGTTTTGAGCTAGAGCTACCAGATATTGACACGACTCTCAAACCCTGTATCCGTGCTTTTTTAGCTGCGTTCAGGATGTTCAGTGAGGTTCCACTGGTACTGATGCAGAGCAGGGTGTCATCTTTCCGTCCGTGAGCCTCAACCTGACGAGAAAAAACCTCAAGAAATGAAAAGTCGTTTGCGTATGCTGTGATTGTTGCAGTGTCGCTCGGTAGAGCGATGGCAGAGATGGCAGGTCGGTGGAGGTCCTTACTTAGAGTTGCGACTAGTTCACTCGCAAAGTGCTGTGAGTCGGCGGCACTTCCACCATTTCCGCATACAAGAATTCGACCTTGGCTGCGAATTGAACTCACCATGATTTCAATTGCGGCATGGACGTCATCAAGGCATTTCGTCCCAAGATTATTGAGGACGCGCTGTAGGTCGCCGAGAGATCTAGAAAAGTACGTATCAACAGGGTCTTGGGTGCTACTCACTTTGTCAACCCATGCATCACTTAGATGATAGTTTGAATCAGGTATTCGACGGCAGACAACGTGTCTGGAAATGACTTTTCACTCGAATCATGAGCAATTTCGGGGCCAGTGTTAACGCGCAGTCCTGGCACTCCGAGCCTATGCGCAAGCTGCATGTCTCTCCAAGAGTCACCAATGACTACACACGAACTTGATGGTAGTCCAAGCAAAGTGGCTGCCTCGACAACCAGACGAGTCTTCGGCTTTCGACAGTCGCACTCGCCATCTGCGGAGTGGGGGCAAACGAAGTACTTGTGGATGGATGCACCAAATGTGGCTAACTTGGTGTCGACTCGTGCATGGATCTCGTCAATTCTCTCGCGAGATGCAAGTCCACGCCCAATCACCGGTTGGTTCGTGATTACTACCACTGGAATGGCAAGCTCGTTTAGTTTCCGAATGCCGAGTGCGGCACTATTGTCAACCTGAACGTGCTCTGGGTCGACGAGGTATGGGACGTGTTTGATAAGCGTTCCATCACGATCAAGAGCCACAAACATCTAGCCAACTCACTTACGCAGAACTGAGGACTGAATCACCGAGAATGCAATATCTGCCAGTTTCAAGTTAGTGACTACACGTCATAGTATAACGTGGCTGATTCCAGGAAGTAACTCAGCTGGCTAGACCACCTGCTCTGCAAGCAAGTGGTCATCTAGCCTTCCGACATGAGCACAGTCAAGATTCAAGACTTTCGGTCGGCACTGTCTCCAATCACCGCTACCGGGAGTCTCAGATGGGGGCTCGCCTCTGCCTACTACCTTCTGGCGAATCTCTTCCATCTCGGTCTCGGGAATGCCTTGTTTTATGACGATTGGGACTTCTACGAACCTGTCAACCTTTATCCCGAGAAATGGCGTGCGTGTGCAGTTGATGTTTGCAAGTTCCCACTGTTGCCCTTCGAAAGTGAAGTTGTTCAGATTGGCGTGTTTGGCCACAGGTTACTGACGATTCTTGCCATTTGGATATCAGGAGTCACATTTTGGAAGATACTTCGAGCCACGAGGTGCTTAAGGGAATGGGAGCTCTCAATGGCCACCGTTCTCTTCCTTGTGATGCCGATTCTTGGCGCCCGAGTTTCAATTGCTAACACACGGATAATGCTGATGCTGATGCTCTTCTTGATTGGATGCTTCTTGGTCACAAAGCATCACATCGTTGGTCCTGCTATCGGTGTGCTGCTGCTGGGGACTGCGCCTGTGCATCCCTCATTCCAATTCTTTCTTGTGATTCCAGTAGTGCTTCTAGTCATTTGCGACGCCAATGGGGCTGGTCGAATATCTCGAAAGACTCTTGTTATCGCAACTATTCTCCTATCCTTCGCACTGGTCCATCGATATGTGATCCCTGACTTCTGGATACGTACTGGACTTCTGGCGCCAGAGGTCGGATACAACTCGATTGGACTAAACTCGTTATCTCGTGCGGTACTCGTCTGCGGCGCTCTGGCCGCTCCGATGCTTGTCGACATTGCGAGACATCTTCAGTCGGGCGCTCGTTCACTAAAATTTAGAACCTCACTTTTCAAGGTGGGGCTCAGCGTGTTGGCTGTGGGAACACTCCCTTACATGATGGTTGGTCACTTCGCGAATTTCAGCGATTGGATCACGCCGTTTCTCCCTGACAACAGCGAATGGGATTCTCGTCATCAACTCTTGCAAGGATTTGGCTACGCACTAGTTGTTCCAGGTTTACTAGGCAGTTTGGTCGAGGGAGCACGAGCTCGGGCATTCTCGGTCATTCTTCTGACTTGCCTTGGATTGAGTATGTCCATGTTTGGTAACTACTATGTGGATGCGCTCAAGCAACGTGATGTCATGAGTGGCCTTAGAGACAGTGCTGTCGCACTCGAGCATCCAGTTCGACTGCAATTCGTTGATGATGCAGTATCCCTGAACGCAAGAGGTCGCGTAGTGAGGACCTACGAGTGGCAAGGTATGGCGGAGCGGGCCATAGGTAGCGAGGTGTTGGTAGTTCGCAACCAAGACCACGCGGTAGACTGTGTTGGAGCACGTGCAGGGACTCGGGTGACGATTCGACAAATCTCCGGCCGTCTAAGAGGGCTGATTTCTCGGACTCCAGTTGTAAATCTTGAGTTTACAGATTTGGTTGAGTGTCAGTGAATGAGTGCGTACGTTATCGGACCCGCCCATTCTGCGCGTTCGCTGACTGAGTCGTGCCACTACATCGGGCGCCGACATTGCGCGCCGAGCCAGTGACTTAACGCCGAGTGAATGCATCGCGCTCGTCGACGACGATGCCGAACTCGTCCAGTGTCGACTCGACTTCGCGGTCATGAAACGGGCTCGTGTAGCGCCACTCTCGTTGTCGTAGGCGGGTGAAGGTTCGCTGATGCGCCGACACATCGAGAGTCTCGACATCAATTGCCGCAACTTTGATCACCGCCGCGTGCGCATCGAGCAGAGGAAGACGTTTCATCGTTGCCGA
>Ga0194116_10007314_pt1 | contig 11474 bp, 12 predicted proteins | sample TA2MahsurfametaG_4_FD_148617 | JGI IMG/M metagenome (GOLD analysis project Ga0194116, IMG submission 148617) | Freshwater microbial communities from Lake Tanganyika, Tanzania - TA2015008 Mahale S9 surface | ecosystem: Environmental > Aquatic > Freshwater > Lake | place: Tanzania: Lake... | reverse complement strand
AAATAATAATTTTACTTTATTCATTTTAATAAAATTAAAAAAATGCGATTTAATTTTATGTTAAATCTCATGTGAATATTTTATTTTTAACAGAATTATAAAAGATTTTAATTATATAAATTAAATCCATAATTGAAAATGTGTTACAAATAAAAGAATAAGTTATTTCTCAAGAAATAAAAAAATTTAAATTACTTTATATTTAAATCTTGAATTAAAAATTCTTTTACGATGAAATAAATGAAAATTATAATTAAACTCTCTATCTAATTATTAATAAACTTTTAAATTTAAGATTTGATACTTTTGTAATTTCATAAATCAATAATATTAATCCCATTTTCTTTTTGAATATGTGAAGAATTTATCGAATTATTTTGAGGGCTTTGTTGTCCCATCATCTGGCTTTTTTGGGCTTCTATCATTTTCAAAATAATTTTCATATCATTATGCATACTTTCAAACTTCGTTAGACTTATTTCATTAAAGTTTGAAGAAAGATAATCATTATAAATTTTTTCAGTATTCATATTTAATATTCCATCATTAATGAAATCCAAATTCATTTTTGAACTATTTCTTAAAGAATCATATTTTTCTGAATTATCTTCATAAGAATTCATTTTAGTTATATTGAGATAATTTACCAATTTATTTTCATAGTCTTTTATATTAAAATTTCTAAAAAGAAAGAAAAATCAATATTTAAATATTTAATTAATTAATTGCTATATACCTTTATCAAGATTATTGAGATTTCCAGTCTTCAAAAGCTCCTTTTTTTCAAATTCATCTATAAAGTTTTGGAATTCGATTTTAGAAATTGAAAGTTTCTTAAAGTTCAGTTTTTCCAAAAAGTCAAAAGCTGAATAGAATAAAGATAAATAATAATCCTCATCACTATCAATTGCGCATTTATGTCTTAAAAAGAATGAATATTTTATATTTCTAAAGATATTTGGAGTATTTAGTTTAATTAATGCATAAACTATTATCCTTTGAAAAACATTCGAGTCACTGATATTATAAGTCATTTTAATATAATTGCAGAAATTTGAAATTAAAATACTTTTTTCTTTCGGTGACTTTAAAATTCCAATTTCGGTAAAATCTAATATTTATTTATATACTATTGAATTTCAACAGTATTATTTAAAAAAATTGATTTTATTCGAATGCTAAAATAAATTTAGGTTTACTTTTTAATTTTATTCCTAATTCGAATTCATCTATTGGAGAATCAATTTGTAGATGTTTGATAGTTAAAAAAGAATATTTATATAATAATTTATCTTTTCTTTCACATTTCTCATTATTCCCCAAAGACATAATTTCATTATATAGGCTTTTACAGATTAAATTTTCGAGAACTTCAATTATTTCAGAACATGCATATCTGTTCGTTGTGAATTGAATATTCCAAGTTTTAGCGAATTCATGAGTTTTTTTAAGTATAAAATCTTGTATATTTATTGAAATTTGTTCGATTGTTAAAAAGTATTTTTCTTTTATCATTTGAGGAATTTCTTCATTTATGTATTTATAAATAGTTGTCATTATAGAATTGGATTTTTTATCGCGTAGTTTAGCGAATACATTTATAGAGAAAATGGAATTGCTTTCGTTTCCAGCTCTTTTTGTATTCATTTTATTTTTATGTATTTACTAAACAAATTATTTAGATAATGGATTTACAGAAAAATAAAATTGAGTCAGTATTTAATTAATTATGATAATATGAAATTTTTAAATAAAATAAAAATTATAAAAATTAAAAATAAAAAGTTTTATTTTATATCATTTAGTTTCTTTTTAAAAATATTTTATAAGTGATGTAAATTTTTCTATTGTGTAATAATTACATTATATGAATAAGACATTTAATTTTTTTGAATTTGACAGTGTTCTAATTCAAATCTTTAATATTTCAGCTGATAAAAATATTCATAATAATAATAATATTTGTAGACTATTTATAATATTATAAATTAAATAAGTAAAAAATAGGAGTCTCTAAATTTATAAAATAATGTAACAAAAATTTTGATTCATCTATAATTATCTATGTATTTTTTAATATCTTTCGATAAAATATCATAAACATATTCCAAGCTTTCCTCATTAACTTCAGGTAATGGAAATTCTCCATCTAAAGTAATCCATTTATGATTCTATTATTAAATAAAGATAAGTAATTTACTTTAATTTGATGTATTGTATATCTATTTTCGTAGTTTTCACTTAATAAATTTGTCAATAATTCAATTATATTTGGATCCAAAGCATTTACATTTTCTTTTTCGATACTATAAAGTAAATTATGATTCAATAAAAATAAACTTAGATTTTAAACTTCAAATAAATCCATCTACCTATGAGTGGGATCATAGTGTTTATTGAAGACCATAAAAAATAAGCAATATCCACAAAACCAGAAATCAACGGATTTTCCAGAATACTCTTTTTCATATAAAATTTCCGGTGGATTAACTTTTTTTTTTGTATTAAAATCATTAATTATCAAATCTCCATCATCGATTTTACGAGAATAACTAAAATTAGTAAGCTTTAAAATATTGTTTTCATTTATAATCAGATTTAAAGGAGTAATATTTCCATGAAGGACATTCGCAATTTCATGACCTTAATTTAAACTGGATAAGTAAAAAAGCTAAAAACTTAAAATTGAAATTTTGTAATTCAATTATACAATACTCAACTGCAGAAATTAAATTTCTAAAGTATTTCCAGATAGAATCTGAATCTAATCCTCCTAGATATTCTAAAATTGAACTTTTAGGAAAATATTCCATTACTGTAAAAGTTTGTTGAGGGGTCTCAAAAACTTCATAAGTTCTTACGCAATATAAACACATTACTCTTCTTTGAATATCTATTTCTTCTTTTATATTTATAATTCCAAATCTACTTTTTTTTTCCTCAAATTTTACTTGAAAAAGAGAACCTTTATCAGTTATTTTAATTGCCTGTAACTTTAATAAAAATTTACAAAAACATCTTCATTGTAAATTTTTTTCCCTCTGTATATGTTGAAATTCTCTTCTTTGCATATAATATCATCGATGTATATTATATAATCATTAACAATTATGGTGTTTTGAAAGTTTAAAAATTTTACTATAGCTCCAGTTTGGATTTTAGAATAATTAACATTGAAAATATTTGAATAATAATCAAATGAAACAGCTGAAGAATTATTTTCATCTTGATTTTTATTTAAGTTTGAATCATTAAATAGTGATATCTTCTTTGCATTCAAAATATTCTTTTTTAATTGATAAATAAAATATTTTTGAAAAACCATTTTATTATGAGAATTTTGCTCAAGAGATAATAGATTAAAGTTACAAAAGCTTGGCTTATTATAAGAACCATCTTCAATTGTTGTTGATAAATTTGATTTTGTATCATTTCCGTTCTGAGAGTTCATAGGAGAAGCAAGGCTGATTACATTATCTATAAAGAAATAATAATATTAATTTCTTATGTTGGAATAAAAAAAGAATTAATAAAAGTAATAATTTATTAAAAAATATTGTCAACTGAATAAATAATTATTCTGTAAAATTTACTAAAATCCAGAAAAGGAGCTTTGTCGATTCTTTCCTTTAAGCACTCAATATTTTCTTTTGAATTAATTCTATTTTTTTTTTCATTTTTATTATTTTTCTTAATTATATTAACATTAAAATTTTCTTCTTTTTTTTTTGAATCATCAAAGCCATTTTCTACTTCATTATAAATAATGGTAATTTGCTTATCTAGACTCTTTGTTCTTCTATGTGTGAGGTTATTACCATTTTCAATTATACATTTTTTATCATCTATGGATTTTTCCCAATCAATGCTTTTATTTAATTTATCATTGGAATTGCTTCTAACACAAAAAGCGTTTTTTAATGTAAAATTTTCAGTTTTCAGATTATTAAAGGTAGATATAGCAACATTTTCAAAAGATTTTTCAAGACTTTTATTTTCAATATTAAAAGAAATTAAAGGCCTCTGCTTTATATTTTTGTTTTTTGATGTAAAATTTTTATTTTTAAAAGTTTTTCCATCAGATCTAGAAGACTTTGGATTATCGATTTTCTGGTAAAATGAGCTAGATATCTTTGGCTTAAAATCGTTAGTTTTTCTGTGGTTTATAACCTTGCTGTAATCACGGGTGTTACATTTCAAAAAATTGCTTTCTTCAAAGAGCTTTATTTTTTCAATATCTTTATTTTTGTTTTTGAAAAAGTCTTCTCCTTTTTCTATAAGAGACTTTGTTTGTCCAGGATTATTTGTGTTCAAATTCTAAAATTTTCTCAATTATCTTTATGTACAAATTTAGTCTTTTATTCTTATATTAAAACAGTAATAATTAAAATTTGAATTTCAGTTTCAAAAATTACCAATAAAATTATATTGCCTTGTCCCTCAACATTTATCATTAAGGGATTTATTGTTGTTTGGTCATTAACAAATTTCGATTCACATTCTTTTTTGTCTCCATAATAAATCTGAGATTTGGGAAAAATAATATTATTTTGCTGTTTATTTATAAATTTTTAAAAAGAATGCATTACTTCAGGAGAGTTTTCGGAAATGTTTTCTTTTCCATTTGTTTCTTGATTCATTCGAATTAAAGCTTTGTTTCTTAAATTATAGTTAAATTACTTCTTATTAGGAAAACAGCCCATTTTATTTTATATTTCTAAATTTATTTTTAAACAAATTTTCTTTTATTTTAACTGGAGCTTTAGTTAAATAAAATTCAATTTTTTAATTATCTAAAATTATATTTATAAAAAGAGTAAATAATAAATATTGTTTATGAACTTACTTTCATTCATTTTTTCTTAAAACAAATTTAAAGTTATATTAGGATTTTAAAAGTGAAATTTTTTCCAATTTTTTACATTATTTATACAATTGATAAATTAAAACATTCAATTTTAAAACATCAAATACAAGAATATTTGTAAAATAATAATCATAAAACTAAATAAAATAAATATTATGAGTTTTTAAAAATTTTTCAAGAAAATACATTAATGTTATCAAGCTATATTGAAATAAGTATAATATTTATCTCAAAAACAATTAACACTATAATAAACTAAAGTTGACCAAAAAATTCCTAATGTTGCACCTACAACAGTATCGAAAAGAAAATGACAATAAAAATATACCCTTGCAAACATAACAAAGGGAATAATATAGAATCCAATAGTGGACTCAAAATAAAAATAGAAAATCATTGAAAAATTCGCTGCTTGTAATGAATCTCCGCTAGGCATAGAACAATTTTTTTCATATTTTCTCAAATCATATATCCTTTTAGATATTTTGGAATAATTTGGCCTTTCTCTTCCAAAATATTTTTTTAAATAGAGGGTGACTCCCAAACAAACAACTGTAGATGTTATTGGCTTAATAATGAAAAGATAATCATTATTAATATAAATTTTATAAGATAATATCACTAAAAAATAAGAAACGATAAAATCAGGATTGAAAAGCCTTGCAAATATATAAATGAGCATATCCATATTTCTTCCTAGATTTAAATCGTGAATTATTTGTGATAAAGATTTATCAAAAATATCCAATTTTTCTAAAAGAATTTTATTTTTATCTAAAGTTTGATTAGGCTCTGATATTAAAAAATTGATTCCTTCAATAGATTCTTGAGTTGTTGTTAAATTTCCATCTAGATTGGGTTGTGATATTTTTTTATAATTATTTTCATTAGTATTTGTGAAATTGCTAAAATTATTTATTTTTGAATAATTTTTAAATTTAATTTCGTTTATCAAAACATCATTAAAATTTACATTGTCCTCATCATTATTTTTTTCATTTAAATTATCTTTTATTAAATTGGAGTTCGAATAAATACTATTGAGTTCTCCAACTTTTTCAAATTTTAAAATTATATTTTCAATTTCTGTTTCAATTTTATTTTCAATTCTTTTTAAATTTGAATCAAAGTGATCTAGATTCTTTGTTTCTTCATTTGATTTAGTTTGAGCAATAAAATTTGGGGAATTTGATTTGTTTTTTTCATTATGCTCTTCAGATATTTTAAGTTTATCAGATTCTTTAGTTGCTGATTCTACTGGGTTTTCATTTTCTAATTCGTTTATATTTATAGACTTTGCTAAAGATTTTGTATCAAAACTGGAATCTGAATCTAAAATTAAGACTGATGATTTGTCTTTAATATCAATATTTTCAAATGACATTTTTTATTATAACTTTCTTATATTGCACATAATCTAAAATAATATTTAAAAACAATTTTTCAAAATTTATTTAGGTTAAATTAACAAATATAATTCTTATGAGTAAAATAAATTTAAATATTATTGTTTCTTAATATAAGTAAACAGGAAATTAGAGCTTCGGACCAAATTATTTATTTTGGTAAAATAATTTTTTTTCATTTACAGTAATTATTAAATCATTTTCTCAAAATAATAAATACTTAAAAAATATTTAAAAATTAAAAATCATCCTTGATCTCTAACTTAAAACTATAAGAATTAATTGATTTATAAATAGCTTATTTTTACCGACCAAAATATCTCAATGATACTGAGAATTCTATAAACAAAATTTTATTTTATAAATTTTTGTAATTTAAATTTATTATAAATATTATTAAAGTTTATTTGTTGTTTGTTGAAACTCTTAAATTATTATTCACTTCGCTCATAGCAATATCTTTATTAAAGCTATTTTTCGGTCTCTTGTATATTTTCACACTAAAAATATATTATTTTACTTTTTTAATTAAAAATTTCTAAAATAAAATTTAAAAAATAATTAAATTCACATTTTTGGCCTCTGACTTTCCATTTTCATTTCTTCGGTTTTCTCATCATCAGTTTTAATCAAATCAGCACTAATATTTAAATTTAAAGGATTTTGGATCTTTAGACTTGGTAATATTAAATCTTGTTTCATTTTTGTATTACTAAATGATCGTTCATCATCACTCTCCTGGAAAGATTTAGCAAGATTGGGATAATTTGTGTTATCTCTTTTGAAGTCAACACTCAGCATCTGTAACATCCTGGAATACCCATTTCCGATCTTAATATTAAAATAATTATTGTAAATTTTATAATATTTTTTATAAATTAACTCTTGAAATAAATAAATGAAAAATATGTAAAAATAAAAAATTTAAGATTAAAATCAATTAAAATTTACTCTATAAGCTTTATCATTAGAGTCTCTATGTGGGTATTTATTCCAAGGAACATGTTGATTAGTCGAATCTTGCAATTTTCCAATATAATTTTCGCAACTAGCACAAGCAAAACCTCCTACTGGCTTTTTAGCTATCAACCAATTATCTCCTTTTTCTGATTTTTTCAAATACGAATCTATTATATGTTTCATTTGTGTATCTAAATACTTAATATTTTTCGTAGTTTCAGTTTTATCCGCAAATTTTTTTGCAAAGTTTATTTTGGTTTCTTCAATTTTCGAGTTTAAAAATTCTTCTAAATTGCGAATATCCTTTTCATCTGCTTTACTTTTATTGCTATCTATTAAATCATCAATATATCTTTTCAATTCTTCTACGAAACGTTTTAAATTATCAAGATCTCTAAAGAGGGTTTTTTGGAAGTCTAAAAATGAAAATTGGTCTACATATTTTGAAGAGTCAAAAGCATTTTGCTTATTATTGGTATTATTGAAATTGTTGTTTGTGTTAGTGCCATCATCTATATGTTTCATAAAACTCATGGAGCTACTTAAAAGCTCAACTTTTTTACGTAACCAGTTAATATCATCCATCATTTTACGGTCTTCTAATAGCTGTGATATTGAATCTTTTAGGAAGTTCATTTGAGATGTATTTTGTGCTTTGGAAAATTTTTAAATAATTAAAATTCAGATTCTATATTTAAATTTTGAATCTTCATAAAAATCCTTTAGTTTAAAATTTTTATTAATAATTTTAATGAAAATTGATTGAAAATATTTATAAATAAACCAATTTATACTCAAAAAATATTAAACAGAATATTGAGTTACATAGCATTTCTTTAACGTCTGTTATATCACTAGCATTTAATTTACTATTTAAAGATTCATGAATTTTAACAAGTTCAGATTTAATATTATCAATATTTACACTATTAACAAATACTTTAAATGTCTTCTCGAACTCAACTGTTTTTTTAATACATTCTTTAACCATTTTCAAATCTCCTTCACTCATCCCCATACCTTGAGTTTCGTTTTTTGATCTATTTTCATCCTCATTATTTTGTTGCGTTGAAATAATATGATTTTTAGTTTCCTCGATAACTTTATTAATTTCTTCTTTTTGCGTTTCTTTAAGTTGATTCAATTGAATTAATATAGAATCATTTATTTGAGCATTTAAATCTTTCAATTTTGCTTCTGTCTCAGTGTATTTTTCATCTATCAATGTTTTCAATAGATTTCCATTTTTATTATGTTTTTCGTTTTCCTCTTTCAAAAGATTTAATGCTTTTGTGAAATTTTCGAATTGAATTTTATTATTTGAAAATTCATTTTTGTATCTGTAAGATTCCTCATCAGATTTTTTCAATTTGTCATCAATAAATTCGAATTTTTTGAAAAGCTTTTTCTCCAAATTTTGAATTAAAATTATTGAAGCATCTGCTGATCCTCCTTCAGCTAAATTTGATTTGAATATATCATATATATTGAAGTCCTCAACTTTTATACTAATAGATTCAAAGTCTTTTGTCAGCTTGTCATTGCTCTTTTTTAGTTCTTCTATAAGAGAGTTCACTTTTAAAATTAATAATTTTATATTTAAATATTATACATTATTATATTGCTTGTTAATTTCAAATGAAATATAAATATTTAAATTAAAAATATACAATGTTCGAATCTTTTAGATCCTTGGAATCCTTTATCATCAGAATCTTTTTCATCTTTGTCACCTTTTTCAATATTTGGACTTACAGTTGCTTTATTTTCTAAATCTGTAATAGCTTTCTCCATTTGAGATAATTTAAGCTATTTTATGGTTTTAGATTAATTGATGAATATCATAATTTATTATGACTTTAATCGATAAATTAATTTAATAGATTTTATAAATTATATTACTAAAAGTCGTCTCTTGCCTTCTTCTTCATTTAATTTAATACTTCTAATATTTATATAATCTGCATTCCTTCTATCATCATGAGATTCTACTGAGGGTTCCCTTGCTACAGCTCTCGACTGGTTGAAATTGGTATTTGTATTAATCTAAATAAAATTTTCATAAAAAAGTTAAATCTATATCACTAAGAAATATTGGATCCATAGAATTATTATTATTATTTTAGGAAAGTTATAAAATTATTGAAACTACTTACATCAATCTGATTCAGATTTTTAGAGCTACTCATTATAGCATTGACATTGGGAATTTCATTTGAAGATTCTCTTTTTGCATTATTCACAGCAAGGTTGGTTATACTCTTGAATTTAGTTGCTATAAAGTTTTCTTGTTTTTTTAATTGCTTTTCTAAATCTTCAATTTTTTTCTGTTTAGAAGTTATTTTATCTTCTATATCATTAATCCTTTGTAATGCATGATTCTGATTTTTTGCTAATGAAGTAATTAAAATCTTAAATTTTTCAAAGCTGAACATAAAGAGAGTGTTAATATCAAATTCTTGATTATCAAAATTGAGAAGGTTTTGTTGATACATTTTTATAAAATTAAATTTTACAAAAAAATTAATTTTGTCTTTTATTGATTTTTATCCAATTATTGATCAAGTTCCTTATTTTGGAGAATTTTTCTTATCTAGGAATTTCTATCATAAATTACAGAATATTTTGAATAAAATTATGATATGTATATTTAATTTATCGTTCCAGCCAAGAAATATTTATTTACTTAAAATTGATTATAAATTATTTGAAAGCTTTTAATTTTAAAAAAAATTTTTTTAATGAAATGTTTATTCTATAATTTAATTACTACTGTTATTTTCAATCGATACACTTTACGATGATTTTGAATAGATATTTACATATTAATTCTTAATTAAAAAATGAACAATTTTAATAATTTTATTAAATTAGAATAAATTTTCATTTTTAGTTTTTTTTTTCAAAAATTTCTTCCTAATGAGTCGGAAATTTTTATTGAAATTGAAATTCAATTATTAACTCTGATTTAAAATATTTAATTTACTTATAAAAAATTCTTTTTATTCCTTATTATGGATATAATAATAACCCTTATTAAAAAGTTATAAATTCTATTTTTAAAATTCATTTTTAGCAGCAACTTCCTTTTTGTTTTTTTGGTTCCTTAATATCATCAATACTTATGACTTTTCCATTTTTATTATTTTTTTGATTTTTATTATTTTTTACATTATTATTATTATTATTTGCTGTTTGTTTTTCCAGAAAGTTTTTAGTTGTATTTACAAATAATTCATCTATATTTACTTGATCTTTTGCAGATGTCTCAAAAAATTGAATTCCATATTGTCTTGCTGAAAAATTAAATTTATATTAATATTTTAATTATACCCATCTCTTTCCCCTGTTCGGTAGTAACTTGTCTTTTAGACTCTAAATCACATTTATTTCCTACTAAAAATCTCAAGACATTATCCTTGGCAAATCTTTTAATAAATATTATTTATAAATGATTTTTTAATATTTTATGAAAACATAGAATTGATTCGAATCGCCCAATTATTTATAAATATTGTTTTTGGAGAATTTATAATCAAAGCTGATTTTAAATTTTACTTATCAATATCTAACATCCAATTTTTGACATGATCAAATGAATCTCTGTCGGTCACGTCATAAACAATAATAATTGCTTGAGCTCCTTTATAATAACTAGTTGTTATTGTTCTAAATCTCTCTTGTCCTGCAGTATCCCACTAAATTTTTAATATAAGAATTTATAATAATAGTATTTGATAAAGAGAAGAAAGATGCCAAAAAATTAATGAAAAATGAATGCATAAATTATTGTTTTACAATTTGTAATTTAAATCTTGTTCCATCTAAATCTAAGTTTTTCAATTTAAAATCAACACCAATCGAATTCATTAAATTTTGACTGAATTGATTTTCCTAAATAAAAAGAATTTATACTGTGTATCTCAATATTATACAAGATTTTCCTACTCCAGAATCCCCAAGAAGTAATATTTTAAATAAATAGTCACTGTTTTGTAAATTTATTTAATCTTTTAAAAATAAATTTTAAAAAAAGGTTTATATCTAATTATTTTACTATTCTGAGTTCATCATTTTTTGAATTATTATTCTCTAAAATTATAATTTGAAATATATTGAGTTATTTAATTTAATAATAAATTTATTATATAATATTCTTTAACTATTTCAGCTGGATTAGTATGTTATTTTATCGATTTTAGAATTCAAATGTTAAATATTATATTGAGTTTTTGGGGATT
>Ga0194116_10007313_pt1 | contig 11474 bp, 1 predicted proteins | sample TA2MahsurfametaG_4_FD_148617 | JGI IMG/M metagenome (GOLD analysis project Ga0194116, IMG submission 148617) | Freshwater microbial communities from Lake Tanganyika, Tanzania - TA2015008 Mahale S9 surface | ecosystem: Environmental > Aquatic > Freshwater > Lake | place: Tanzania: Lake Tanganyika... | reverse complement strand
TAGTGTCCACGACCTGAACCACAAAATAAGCAGCATCATATTCATTTGGATATTGTCCAACTGTGGTTAGACCAGGAGACCCTGAGGAGGATATTGAGGTTGTTCTCACTTCAATCTTAGCATGTTTTAGATCAAGTGTTCCGATTCCACTAAATGATGAATTTGCTAATCCTACTTGTATTATATTAATCGCACCAGTTGTCCCAATGCCAACTCCAGAGTTAGGTATAAAATCAATCTTTAAATTCGATCCACTATAGTAAGGATGATATGTTCCTAAACCTGAACTACCAAAAGCAGTTGGAATTGTTGTTAACTGTCCATATTCTAATAGTTCAATATTTGTACCGTCATGAACAATATTCAATTCTTCAAATTCAAACTCATTAGAGTTAATATCAGGAGTTATTTGAACGAGAACTTTAACAGAACTATAAGTACTAGCGATTCCAACAATGCTAGTTGTGACTCCAGATGATAAAGAAACGCTATCGGTATCGATTAATAAAACACCTCCAATGCTTGTGGATCCTGTGCTTAAAAGATTATCATCTAGGTTATAAGATAAGCAAGTTATATTGTAATCATTAATACTTGATAGAGTTGGATAGAATAAAAGTTGACCATCTGATCCAGAAATTGAAAAATCAAAAGATCCTTGATCATAAGTAGTTTCAATTCTTCCATATTGATTCATATAAGCAAAAGATCCATCATGAATTAAATCAACAATCAGCAGTTGCCGTTGAGCAGTATATCTTCTGTCTGCCACAAATGTAATATATTTCTGTGCTCTAGTAGAAGATAAATTGAATGTATTGACGACACTAAATGCTGTTCCTCTCGGATTGCTATTAAATAATCCACTGATATCATCAATCAATAAAACTCTATTTCCAATTGATTCTTCATAATCAGTCAAAATTCTGCTCGAAAAAATGATTTTATCCGAAATAATCGTGGATTCAAGATTAATAGAATTTTCCTTAACTAGATCAAAATCAAATACACAATTTAAATTGATAAATCTAGTTAAGTCTAAAACAGATTCAACATAACTCAGTTCAGTTGATAAACCAACTACCATATCAGTTTGATTATCTCTCGAAAGAGTTGACTCTAACTGGTAATCTGAGAATTTTTTAAACCCTAAAGTGTGATTTAAAGCACCTACTGGATCTTTCCAAGTGTCAAATGCTACTTTTGATTTTAAGGAATATGAGAACTTTTGATAATAAAAACTATCTTGCACTCTTTGGAGATTGTTGTTTAAGAATCCAAATATATTTTGCCATCCTTGAGTAACAATTGATGAGGAACCAACAACAAAAGATGTATTAAAAGATATAATATCGGAGACAACTCCTTGAGTTTTAGATGATAAACCTTCAATAATTTCACCAACAATAAATTGTTCTCTGGAAGAAATTTTTAAAATTGTATTTTTAGAATCCCAACTTTCAACAGTTCCTGTAACAGATGATGGTTTTGACTTTACAATTTCTCCTACAGCATAATTATTTGTTTTTAATATAGGATTAAATGTTGGAAAATATTTTTCGGGAATAATTCTACCAGATGAGGTCGCGGTGCTGAATGTCCCTACATTTTCCCCATCATTTACTAAACCATCCAGACTATAAGTAACAGATCCAATTCCCCCAAGATTAGTTGTCACACCAGTCAATGTGAACAACTTGTAATTATAATTTTGTGAATTAAATCCCTTTCCCGTGGATCCAATACCAACACTAACATTTTCAATCAAAACTCTATCACCAACAGTAAAAGGCCAAGAATCTGCAGTGCTAAACCCAACGGCGAGTTTGACTGTTACATTTTTGTTTGTTGTGTTGTATCCTACATGTTGAATCAAAACTCCATTCGTATTTTGTGTTGGAAGTATTATAGGTTTTATATTATTAATGCCAAATGTGTTTTTAAATATTGATACTTGATTATCTCCCAGCGAATATCTTAAGTCAATATCGTTTACAAGAGCATTTGTTCTACCATCAAAAACAAGTAATTTTGGAGCACGAGAATAACCTCTACCTCCAGAAGTAATTCCTATAAAATCAAATGATGCTAAAGCCTCTACTTTTATTATTTGAGGGATTGCAGCACTTGGTCTAACTGTTTTATCAGATGCAAAGTCAAATCCAATATCTTTTATTTTTACTTTTTTGATTTTTCCTATCGAAGCACTAGAGACTTCTAAAATAGCTCCAGAACCAATACCAGATTCTACTGAGGTAATTCCAGGCAAAGTATAATAGTTTCTTCCTTTATCTTTAATTTCAACTTGTGAAATTGAACCAAAGGCATGTACACAATCTGTTTCATATCTCAGAGATGATGTAGAGGAAACATAAGATGATCTCTCTGGTTTTACACTTAGGGGATAAGTAAACTCTGTTGAAGAGATGGAAGTTATTACATGTTTACCATTATACAAACTAAATTTAGAAATTACTCTGTTATTCTGTTGAACTTCTGAGTCAATATTAACTTCAGATTTTACCGTTGGTAAATCGCTATCATAAACGGAGTCTAACTTATAAAATAATGTTTGTGGTGTTTTTTTATCTACAGTTAGTATAACTCTAGCGTTAGTGGATACACCAACTGTCCCAACTCTTTGAATTTCAAAAACTGAACTTTCTAAGTTTTTATCATAAAGTTTAGTGAAATTTTCATCTGTATAAAAGTTTAATTCAAAAGCAGGATATGAGGTTGATTGGTTAGTATATGATAGTGTGGAACTCGATACATCAAAAGTTACTGTAGAATCTCTATAAACTTCTAACGGTGGATTAATGAGTGAAAAAGTTCCACTGGAGGCACTAGAAATACCTACAATAGAAGGTTTTAATTGAAATGAATCAAAAAATGTATTTGATAATTTAAAACTATCATCATTTATTCTAACTATAAAATAACTTTTATTATCAGAAAGTCCTTGAGATGGAGAAGTAGAAGTATGTAAAACTTTTTGACCTGTTTTATATCCATGATTAAGAATGGTAATAGCACTCGAAGATGTGTTAATACCAGATGAGTTAAAAGTTTGTGGATTAATTAATAATTTTCTAGAATAATCACTATAGGTAAGAGTAAATGTCGTAGATATTGATGGGTTTATATCAACATCTACAACATGACCTGTTTCTAATCCATGAGTTTGAGCCGTGGATACAGTGACTAGGTTTCTATTAATTTCTCCAGTAATTACTTCATAATTTGTTTTAAGACTATGAGTATTTCCAACACCAATGCTTATAAAGAAAAGGGTTGTTGAAGAACTTACGGTGCTGGCAATTCCGACAAAGGTTCCGGTCGTTCCAAGTCCAACTCTAACAGTTGATAATCCAATTAAATCATTATCAATTTTTGCAACAAATAGAGTTTGACCATTAGATAATGTTGTCCCAACTCCAACATTATGTTGATCCTGGACAACGATTCCACTTCCACCGTTCGACGAATACGTTACAGCGTCTCCAGTTTCAAGGTTGTGATTTTTAATAAACAGAGTTTTAGTTGGAATGAATATTGTAGTTGCTGCTCCAGGATTAGAAATTGTTATTGTTGATCCAATTCCAACCCCCGCTAATGTTCCAAGACCAACGACCTCTGCCGGATCAAAGTAAATTTGTTTATTTTGTTTATAATTATAGGACGTGTTAAATCCTGCATTTATCACGAGTCTTCTTGGATCAGAGTAAAAAATAGTGGTCACTGTATGCGCTGATCCGGCGACAGTTCCATCAACACCTCTTAACACCCTAATTCTAGAAAATTCGGGTTGTACATTTAAAACTTTTACTCTCTCCGTTCCAATACCAAGAATATCATTTTCTCGCAAATTAATAAAATTACCCGTGACGTTAAAATATGTTACTATTCCAGTAACGCCTATCGTTGATATACCAGAAGAAGTTGTTCCTAATCCAGCGACAGCGAGAAATGCCGTAGTTCCAACTCCAACTGAATAAAAACCTTCTATTTGTGATGAAGTGGTTGATAATCCAGTTATATTGATGATATCTGTATTCTTAAATTTATGTGGATTATCGCAGATGATGATGTATTCACCTGTATTTTCTGATGGTGCTATTTCTACATTTGTTATACTACTTGTGGCAACACTTACGCTATTAACTGATTTTCCTAATAGTTTTGAAACTTTTGCAATAGCACCAAAACCACTGGTCCCAGTCTCATCGAAAATAACTGAATCATTTATTTTATAAAAATTTCCTCCAGTAATAATTCCAATATTTTCTATTTGTCCCGGAGTTACTGATGCAATATCCGTTTTTTGGTTTAAACTATTTGGTAAATTAAGATATTCATAGTTCACTATTCCATTTATTAAATTATATGGTTCAGTATTTCTTAAAAAATTATAAGTAGTTAAATCATATTCATCTTGATTTGATTTTGGATTATAATTAAACTCAATAGGAATTCCTTTAAAATTATCTCCAATCAAATATGGAAATACTGGTCTTCTATACCCTAAAAATGGTAAAACAGTATCAGTTGAAGAAGTATTGATCGTTGTAAAGTAAGCATATGTCCCCTCTGGAAATTCTGGAGTTACACAAAATCTACCATTATTTTCATCCAACACTGTTTCGTCACTTACATTTTTGTATGTGTAATCTTCAACAAAAAAACCTAAAGGATAAATTGAAGTTGGTGGTCCAGAGATTCTAGATGAGTTTAATTGATAACCAGATTTCATTGGAGCAAATGTACCGCCAGATTTTGTAATATATCCATATGGTCCATAAATTGGATGTCCATCATAAGCCCATCCAATAATTGGAGAATGTCCTAACGGAGTTGTTTCTAAATTACCAGATCCAGTTTTTCTTAAATCTTTACTTTGGTATAAAGTTTCTCCAGATGAATCTGTTGAAAATAAAGTTTCTCTTAGTTTTCTTGGTGCGTACAAATGACAATATTGAAGTTCATATTCTGATTTTATTCCCTCAGTTATAAATCCATCATCCTGAGTAAAAGTATTGAAATGTCTTTCAAACAGATTTATTCTCCACTCCTTAATTCTTGGTATAAATTCACAACCAGTTCCGGGAGATAGAACTGTGATTGAAGTATTTTCTTGAGTGTATGCATTTCCAGATTCAATTACTTCTATTGAGGTTAAACTACCATTTTGAATAACAGGGGTCAATACTGCGCCGCTTCCATTTCCATTTAAGACAAGATTTGGTGGAGAATTATAATTTGATCCCGAATTTAAAACTAACACCTCAATTATTTTTCCATCATTAACCACAGGAAGTAACTGTGCGTTTTTACCTGAAATTAAAGAAACATCTGGTGTTTTTTCTAGATTAATAACCTCTGAGGATCCATAACCAACACCTTGATTTGAGAGGTGAACAGAGGAAACACTGCCTCTAAAAATTGGTTGAATTCTTGCTTCAAAAGTCTCTGTTCCAATTGAAGAAATTCCTATTCTTCCAGATAAGGTAACATTTATATCTGGATAGTTAAATGAGTGAGTTCCAACTCCCACAGAACTAAGTTCAACGTATTGTTGAGTTCTGTAATAAAATTCTCTATCGGTAGTATCACCAACTTGAGATAATTTGAAGTTATCATCATCTACTTTTGTCACATAGTATTCTGTTCCAGTTGTTAAACCACCAACAGCAGTTCCAGATGGTGTATATTTGATTTTTTCCCCAGAATTATATTCATGATTAATAATTGTTATTTGATTAAGTGAAGTGCTTACGCCAGAGATACTGGTTGTTTTTTGTTTGTTTTGATAGTTTATCCCAGGCGAAGTAACAGTAATGCTTTCTATAACAGATTTTTTGTTAATTGATTTTAAAGTATGCTTGCCTATTCCGAATGAACTTAAAACTATCGTATTAATACCAATAATGGCATCATTTTGTGTTGGATGAAGTTTTACTGTTGATGGCCCAACAACAGAAACATAGTAAGATGAGTTAGTATTAATGCCCCCAACAGCAGTTTGAGATTTGGTTTGATATATTACTTGTTCAGCATTTCTAAATTTATGATATGTTGTGAATCCAATTGTAGATTGTGTAGATCCAATACCAACTTTAGCAGACCCAGAATCAGCAAAAAATTCTGCAGAGTGATCAATCAACTTCATGTTTACTGAGGCATTAGCTCCAGACCCATTTCCGCCAGATATTGTGACTGTTGGTGTTTCAATATAATCAAAACCAGAATCTAAAATTCTGATTTCCTGAAGTGAACCAATTACCGATACATATCCTGTTGCTCCTGTTCCAACACTATCAGAAATAAGTAAGTTTGGTGGATTAATTATATCATAATCAAATCCTGGTGCTAATATATCAATTGTTTCTAATTTTCCATAATAAATTGTATCTGATGACTTGTAGTTAAGGATTTCAACTCCATTTACTAATATTCCATTAAACCCTGGTTTTGTTTCATAAGATTTTCCATCTAATATTGGATCTATAATTGCACGTAAAAGTTTTTGTGGTTTTAATGTTTTTGATCTAAAATTATATGGACGAATATTGGAGTCAACTACACTAGTGCTACCTATTGATACAAAGATTGAATTGTAAATATTATCTTTAGTTTTTGCTAATTTAATGGTATTAGCATCAATTCTCTTTACATAATACAATCCCTCACTTGGAGGTTTTCTGTTAGAAACCTCTTCACCATCCACAACACCAGTAACTACGAATATTCCTTCGGGTGGATCAACTGTTTTTCCAGAATCATTTTTAGAATCAAGACTGTGAAATAATGATGTTTTGATCACTACACCAGTTGATATCACACCAGAAAGATCGGTATAATTTGCATTTATTCTTTTGGGCGAATAATAAATTTGGTCTCCTGTATAAAAACCATGATTTGTGATTGTTAGAGACTCTCCAGAAAAAGTTCCGGTAAAAGTAACAGATCTATCTTTTGTATCAATCGGTTGCTCAAAATAAGATGGTATTGATGGAGAGGAAACTAAAATTATATTTGCTTTGACATCTGTGGTTTCAGATTGATTCAAATAAACATTTTGAATATTTGTCGAGAAATTAGATGCTGCAAAAGTATTTGACTTTACTTTTAAAATTTTTCTCTTAATAGTATAGTTAACACTAGTCGATAAAGATCCTTGTCCTTTAATTAAAATTGATTTATCTGATAAAATATCTGTTATGATTGAACTTCTATCAACCAAATTGTTATCTGTGATAAAAATTTCATCGCCTGTTTTAAAATAATGATTAGTTTTTAAATTTACTCTATATGTGCTGTCTGAAGCATCAAATAAACTTATAGTATCTACTTCATATTTTGATGCTACGTTATAAAACCAATTTTTGGATAAAAAGTCTCTTGCTCTTGATCCAAGGGTTTTAATTAAAACAGTATCACCTGAATCATAATAATAACTTTCTGTTGGTATCTCTAGATCTTGTATAACAGAGTTGATTCTAAGTTTTACTGTATTTTTAGTTTTAACTGCAGAATATGTCCCCACATTTTCAGATGAAAAATACTCACCATATGCGTATGTGTTTATCCCAATACTTGACTTATCTAAAATTGTTTTAGTAATGCCAGAGCATCCATAAAACTGATTCAATGACTTCGAAGTGTAAGCGACTACCCCATTAGTGTCATCACTAAAGGTAACATAAAGTTCTCCTGTATTCCCAAATCCAACAGTAGAATCAACATCTAATGTTGTTGGTCCAGAAGATACTAGAATTTCTCCTCGCATAGAGGTATGATTCTGACAGACATAATAATAAGTGCCAGGTTCTACTCCGCTAGTATTCCATGAGATAGTTCCAACTTGTGCTCCGTTATTTGTTAAAGTTCCAGTGGTAACATTATTACTAGTTCCGGTTGTATTAGTTGTTTTAATTCTAAATGGATGCCCAGATGCATTTATATTGAATACTAAAATATCTCCCACTGTCACACTGAGAGTTGGATTACTCCCAATAGCATCACCGGTAAAAACATAGTTGCCCGATCCACTATTTGTTACACCATAAGTTTTTGTAGATCCAGCACTTATGGTTCCAATTAATTTTGTTTTCGGATGAACGGAGAATGCTCCATAGGTCGCTCCATCAACTCCTGCACTTCTATTATATCCGGCATCAATACTTAAAGTATAATAAGTCTGACCCAATCCAGAGACAGTTTTTACAATATTCCCTATTGGCGCATATGCTTTTGTAAATAAATTACCATATTGATTTTGTCTTAACGTATTATTTTCAAGTTTTAGTGGATCCCCCTCTATTGCCTCTACAACTAAATTTTTTACAACTTGATAATTTGCGGATGAGGGAGTAAAAAGATAATCACTAGGTCTAACAATTTTTATATCTTCGTTATATAATGATTTAAATAAAATTTCAAAAGATCTATCAGTTCCTCTAGTTGAATAAAAATCTTTAGACTGTTTTATAAAGAAATTTTGATTTAGTTGACTTGTTAACGTTCTATTCTCTAATCCTGGTAAAAATTGTTTTTTTAATTTAATCAAAAATTCTTTTAAAAATAAAACACTTAAATTTTTTATCTCATCTCCCTTTTTAATTAAATTATTAGTTGAGCCATACTCACTACCCCGGTGTTCTGCAGAATTTGAAGATGAAAACGTTAATTCCTCTGGTCTGGTATCAGTAATGTAAGTTGTTATACCACTAAAACCTCTAATACATCCAGTAAAACTACTGGTCGTAATTCCAGTGTATGTAATAATTTCATCATTAATCTTTAAAAGTCCATATGAGTTTGGAAATCCTACAGTTCCGCTTGGAGATTGACGTAGATCAATATTAATTGTTGTAGATCCAAATTCTAGATCATTTGATAATATTACACTATCTGATAAATTCGTGGTTTCGTTTAACTTAACATACTGATCAATGTTATTGATAAGATCAATTGGGGCTCCTTGAAATTCTTGAGAGATGTAGTATTGTTTTAAAAATTCTGATATTAAAGGAAACTCCTCTCTAACATAAGATGGGAGTTGATTTTGAACTACATTGCTAAATTGAATTCTTTTTTCTGACATTTTATTATTTTATTCTTGATTAGTATCCATATGAACCAGATGAACCAGATGAACCAGATGAACCAGATGAACCAGATGAACCAGATGATGATGTTGGTGCTGAGTAAGTTCCAGCGGCCACAGATGGAGTTGATGTAGTTGATGTGGTTGATGTAGTTGATGTGGTTGGAGTTCTAGTTACAGATGTAGATGCCTCTACTAATCCTCCAGGACGAACAAGGAGTCCGTTTGCATAACTTGAAGATGATATGTAAGTGGATGCTGATGGATCTAGTCCAGATGAAATGTTGTCTACAACCATATCAAAAATACTATTACTAATATCTAGTTGTAAATATAAGTCCTGCAATCCTACAACGTCGTTAGAAAGCGGAGAGGTTGAAATTTCTATGATTGTTTGTCCGTCTTTTATTTTTCCTGCTTGAATGTTGACCGGATTTAAAGTTATAATCCCTCTTTTATAATCAATTTTTCCGACATTTCTTCTTATGACTGTTGGACTTGTAGAATTTGGTAATGGAACTGTAAAAAAGAAAAGAGATCCAGTCAGTCTACTTGTATCTGGTAAATCAGATAGATAAACATTCTGTTGAATTCCTGCGATTCTAAAAGCACTTGATTTGATATTATAACCACTCATATCCTTAATATGAAATTCATTTCCAAATCCAATTTGATATTCTGCGAAAGTATTTAATGTTACTCTTATATCTCTTCTCATTTGAATTGTGGTGATATTCGAAGTCACAGATTCATGACTACTGTCAATAATTTTTAAAAACTTACTATATTTAAATCTAGCACCGTATTTGTTTAGTTCTGATGATTCTGAATATCGAGATGCATTATTTTGTACGACTGTAGAAACATACTCTGAGGAGGGAGCTAGATTGGTGTTATAATAAACTTTTGAATTAACTTCCAAGTAAAGATATTTTAAATCAAGAATTTCTGGCACAATTCCTGCAACTGCATATTTTTTAAGTTTAAGTTTAATATTTTCTTTAATTAAATTTGGAATAAAATCTCCAGTTCTTGGTTTGATACTAATAAACACTTTTCCATATTGTGGTGGAATAAGTTCCTCTCCACCAAAAACAGAAATTGATTCTGTCTCTGGATAAATTTTTGCTGGTATGAGAGTTTCATAGTCGTCTGCAGTTAAAACTCTATTTTGAGATGCGTATATACGAGGTGCAAACTTTTTAATTGAATCGATAGATTCAATCCTCTCCCCACCTGATGCGATTAAACCAGTCGTGAGTAGAGAAATACCAGAAGTAACTGTATATTCAACAGAATTTCTAGTATAATTGAGTTTGCCCGCAAATGTAAATTGACTTATCCCATTTGCACTATCTCCATTTGTTACGATATAGTTTGCGGTAATATAATTTCCTTCTTCTAATTTTTTCCCAAATATACCGTCACCAAATAGTAGTTCGTATCTTTCATCTTCAATCTCTTGAAGATAATAAACTTTTGAGTCTGATTTTACTTCAAGTAAACTATCTTGCAAAATATAATTAACTTGAGATGTAGAGGTTTCGTTTGATTTTACATTAACAGAAATTAAATCAGTATCAATACCAGCGTTTGGAAGTATGAATCTTTGATATGGATTTCTTGAAGTGTAAGTAAAATTTGATGTTAACAAATTTCCTTCATAAATTTTAAGATCATCAAAAGATGCGATTCCATTAATGACGGGTGCAGTAACATCTTCTAGAATCGAAAAAACAAAAGATTGATTTCCAAAAGATCCAGATGTTGTAGCGACTGGACCTTTCCTAAGAGTGATTATAGATGGTGGGGGAGTAATATTTGATGTGTCAATAAAGAAACTAACGGATCCTCTTGCTGCTTTTTTTGACTTAGGAATATAACCAATATTTCTTGCAAGTGCAACAACATTTTCTCGAAGTGTTGCGCTATCGATAAACACTTCATTTGCAACCATATTCGCATTGTATGAAGTGATATAAGTGTTGTATGCCAGAACATCAATAATTGTAGAGAGGTTGGACCCTTCAAAGTCATAATCAGTGAAGTTAGAGTTAGACTTTAAATAATCTTTAAGAGTAGTTTTTATCTGATCGAAATCAAGATTTGAAAAGTTTACTAGTGGCATTTTATCTAGTTGGTTGCAAAATAAATTGTAATTCTTGTGAAGGAGAGTCGATTCCTACTATATTGTATATGATTACTGTATTGAATGCATTATTATCATAGTCAGGAAATACTTCAACATTTTTTAATTCTACTCTTGGTTCAAAATTTACAATGGATGTTGCAATTTCATCCCTAATATTTGATGCTGATATCTCATCAATATTTTCAAATAATAATCTACTTACTCTAGATCCAA
>Ga0194116_10007311_pt1 | contig 11478 bp, 10 predicted proteins | sample TA2MahsurfametaG_4_FD_148617 | JGI IMG/M metagenome (GOLD analysis project Ga0194116, IMG submission 148617) | Freshwater microbial communities from Lake Tanganyika, Tanzania - TA2015008 Mahale S9 surface | ecosystem: Environmental > Aquatic > Freshwater > Lake | place: Tanzania: Lake... | reverse complement strand
CCCCAAAACCCCAAAACCCCAAAAAATTAGTGATTGATTGAATGAATAGAATTAATAAATTTTGCTTTGGAGCTCATTCCTGTCTTTGGACTTCGACCTCAATGCCAGTGAGATCGTTGTTGTCTCTCTTGTTCAGTTTCTGCTCGGTCTGATTGACAAAGTCCTCTTCGTTAACTTTAAGCTCGCGTTTCTTGTTGTTGCTGAAGATATCGATATCAAAGTCTTGGTTCGGGTGGAACTGAGGAACAAGATCAACTTCAGATTAAAGCTCAACGCCGCCTGGACCAGCCATCTGCTGTTGAGCCTTTGGCGCCTGTTTAAGCTCTTTCTGAGTCTTTGCTTTGATCAAGCAAACGCTCAAAGCGCCAGCAACTGTGCAACAGACACAGACCAGGACAAGCACCACGAGAACGACGATAAGACTGGTTTGGGTTGCAGTCTGCTCGAAAATGGGCACCTCCTCGTCGATCGTGACTGTTTGAGGCTCAGTAGTCTTAGCGGTTATTGTGGTAGGTGTTGGAATAGGCTGTACAGTAGGCTTAACAACTGGAGTGGTTTAGGAAGGATTTTTGGGTTGGTTGACGTTGGCTGTGGGGTTGTAGGTGGGATCTACAACTTGAACATCACCATCAGTGGTTGCACTCAGCACAGGGGCACCAAAAACTTTCTGGTTCTTGTCTTTAACGATGGCGTTCAGCTTGGTTTCGAGTTTGCGCAACTCTCTTGCTGGGTCTGAACCACTTGTTACCGTGGGTTCGATAAAGTATTCAACTACGACGGAGCCTTTATAAACAGCGACAACTTTGATCTGAGAGGCATGGATTCCGAGTGCAGCTGAAACGCGATCAGCGAAAGATGTAGTGCCGCCTGCAGCATAAAACTCATCCATAGTCCACTGCATCCTGACATTTGAAAGTATGGCGTTCTCCGGTTTTACGGTCACTGTGCAATAGGGGGTCAAAATGAATTCGAGATAGTTTTGGACACCAACGAAACGGTTCTCGCCACATCCTTTCATACCAGTGAGCTCACTGTATCGGCCTTCTTCTTTGTTCCAGGGCGTGAACGGAATCTTCTTGTCGTTTACCCAGATAGAGTATGAGCCAGCATTCCAGTAGGGCACTTTGACCTTGATCTTTCCGTTTGGTGATCTCATCAGGTAGCGCATGTTGGCGAATGGTGTACCTGTGTACTCAACAGTGTAGTTTCCAGTAGTCTCAATCATGGCTGAGAACTGAGACTTGTGTTTCTGTCCAGTGTAGAAGCCATCCCACATATGGTCCATCTACGAGTTAAGCTTGTTCGTGTAACCAGTTGCTTCGTTGGTAACGTAGACTGGGGCAACAGAGCGGTCCTCTTGATCACCGTCATCAGCGATAAATGTGAGCAGACCAAGGTCTTTGTTGTTGCATTGCCAGGCATTCCAATATTCTTGGAATTCACATTTTTTGAAGGTTTCTGAAGCTCCGGGTGTGTCAGAAACGATCTGGAAATCTCTCAGATTACTGAACTTTGGCATGACTGTGCCTTTAAAACTTGACTTCTCGAAAAGAAGTACTACGTTGGAAGGTGCAGTGCATGGGAAACCAACACAATCAGTTGGGTTATTCCATCCAGCTGGAGGGTCAAATAGATAACTTATGGCATCATGGTGCACATTTTCGAAGGTTGAAAACTTAAAAGTGTGCAGCGGTATGTAATCTGACGCATACGGGTTGATTTTGAAAATCTTTTGAGCTGCACCGCACTTTGTCAAATTAGATTTGAAACCAATAAACTGGGTGTTTTCGATATTCGTGTTGGCGGCCCAAGCACCGTATGACTTTATTTTATGGTGAGGACGTGGTGAAGGTGCGTCAATTAAGATAGCTTTACTTCCATGGTTGCTACCGAAGAGCATAAATCCGTTCTTATCCTCGCACTAGCAATTGTGTCCCTGGGGGCAATCCTCAGCTTCTGTCTCGCCATAAATACGCGAATCTCTTAGTGTTGTCTATGCTTTTGAATTATCTCCAGAGGTCTGAAGATTTATTCCGAGAACATTGTCGATCATCGTCATGTTGGTCATGATAATCTCTCTTGATTTAAAGTGAGTTGCAAGACCGAGCTGAGTAGTCTTGTAAGCAGCAAAGTGACTTCCCTCATAACAAATATCCTGTTTTTATGAGGCTGCATTAGGGAAGATATGTGCACCGCAGCCATCAACTGAGTGGGCAACGTTGCCGATGAAGTGAACATTTCTGGCTGATTCGCCACATTCGTGCCCCGGGTGAACGATACCAGCGAAAGGACATCCAGCTGCCACTGAGTTAATGAGTTTGTTGTCACGGCACTTTGGATCACTGCCGAAGTAACCACAGATAACTATGCAAGCCTCCTTATCAAGCAAATTAAAGCCAACAATATCCTTTCTTTAAATTACATGTCCCACGATCACATTGTTCACAGTAACGTTTTAGGACGTCAGCACGTGCAGACCGATTTGACGAGCTCCAATAAATGCGGAATCCTCAATCAAGACATTGCTGGAAAATTGAGAAGAAATAGACCAGGAAAGACTGCCATGGACCGCAACATTCCTCACAACCTGAGTCAAGTTGTTTACACCCTCGAATCTGATCGCTGATCTAAAGGTATTCATCTGCGAGCAGTTGTAAACTTCGACATGGTCCAGAGTTAGTTGACCGGAGCGTTTGACACCCGAATTTTCAATGTTGTCCGAGACAACGATTTGACCACCCCATGAATCGGTATCATCACCGATAACCTTGACATTGCGGGTCAAAAGGACTACCTCGCCTCGCATGTCAACTCCATTGTAGTTGTCGGCGGTCGACATGCTTTGACCCCAATGGTAGAACTTCGCCTTGTCTGTGAATGTGACGACTCCAGTGTCCCGATTGTATGACTTAACGTAGAGGTAGTCAGTGTGCTGATGTTAGAGAGCAGTGGGCAAGAGAGCTAGTTTGTCGCCGGCAGTCCAGTCAAGCCCAGCCGAGACCAGAGCTGTTGTACTTCCTCTTACAACGGTTTCCTGAAGACGAGACATTCTATCCCTAGGCCTGCCGTGCATTTAAACCTTTCCAACTATAGCGAGAACTTTGTTGCCTGTCTCGACGGTCATGCTGTAAGCGAGGGTTTCATCATTGGGTTTTCCGTAGAGGACAATTTTAGCTTCACCGTTTTAGGGATGAGTCTGATTTCCGATTATGAGCTCACCTGCTCTCACGTAAAGCAAATTTGTATTAAGTGTGAGATTCTTAGGCTCTTTTGCATCATTCAAGAAGGTCAGTCTTCCATTGATGGTAAGCTTGAAGAGGCGGGGAGTACTGATGTCTAGAACAACATTTTCACCTGGGGCAATTTCAACATCTTCGCCTTCGACTGGGAGCTTGCCCGATGGCCACGTCGTAGTGTCACTCCAGTACTTAATTTCTCCACTGATCTTCTTTTCATTGATATCTTTTTGATCGCAGTCGACCACGCATCGGAATCCTTGAAGAAGCAACTCGCTCCTATTTGCCATGTCTTTACCATTGATGACAAAGTGGAACTCTCTAACTTTGGTGTCGTTGTAGACTACAAAATCTCCAGCTACTAAGTCTGCTGCAGCTTTCTTAATGAGCGTTTCGTTCGCAACTTTATTCTTTTTTGTGTCAGTGACATTGATTGAGGCTCTTGTGTCAGTGAAGTTCATCATAATGTGCAAGTCCAAATCTGTAGGCTCCCACCTAGATGATAGCTCAACCTTCATTTGGGTCCAGTCTAGGTTTTGACCCCAGTGGAGTCTGTATTTGTGACCTGTCACGAAGGGGACTGCCCATGACATATCCGGCAATCGCTTCTGTCTCTGGATAAGTTTCGAGAAGTGCTTAAATTCAACATCCTATTCAAATGCTTTACGAGTTTCATTTGTTGCTAAAACAACATCTTAAATTTCTTGGTCCCATCTGGCAATCTTGATTTGGGACATTCTAAAATGATCCGGCTTATAACTCCAGAAGGCAACTCTCCTCATCTGCACTGTGCCATCACAGATCAAACCATCATGGATCAGGGGTGAGTGAACACACTCTGGCTGCTCGTTGTGAGGATAGTAGAAAGAAGCCCAGGAGTTTGGACCGAGACCAGTCAAACTTCCATCCATATCGTTGATGATCTCCGTGAAAGTCTCTTGCCAAGTGATTCTACGAGGAACAGTTGCATCATCAAACACTAGGCCTTGTGTCTTGAAGGTACGGGCACCAGAGTCCGTAGATGCTGGGTGGAAACAATGCGAGCAAGCGCTTAGTGCTCCAGATCTTTAATAATCTAAATTATAGAAACTGACATCGCTGACAGTGAAACCCTCTTATCTGGGTCCAATAACGCCCCAACATGTGTCACCAGTAATGACTTCAATATCATCTGCATCAACATCGTTGAAGCCTGTGTTACCAATGACCATGCCGCCCTAGATATTAGCGTAACCTTCTCTCACATCCTCCAAGGCTGAAAACTCCATACCAGCAATCTGTGAATCGGCGACTCTAAAATTCTTAAAAGTAACAGCGCCAGTCCTTTCGGTGATTGCTCCGTTTCTTCCTGCTTTCCATACGACAAAATTTTCAAATACAGCAGGGATCTTAGGATTTTGCCAATAGGGATCAGTTTATCCTTTCGTTTCGTAGGCCTCATCGTAGGGTGAAGGCTTGCAAGGATTAGTTCTTGGAATTAGAGCGTGGAAAATTCTGAGACCATATCTTCTGAGCGAGTGCGCTGTATTGTCTCTGAACTCACCGAGTTTAGCGAACTCGGGGCAGATGTTCAAGTCGAAGCTGGGCCCGATCGCATGTTCTTACATATCGAACCAATATCCATAGGCATCAGTGCCAGCAACAGCATTGTTGGTGAAAACGTTGTCTGGATGAGTAATCCAGAAGCCACCTGGGCTTTAGTCAGTGTTGAGCAAACTCATAGACTTCTTGACTTGGATCGCCAAGTTGTGATCGTAAACGTTCTTCGTCTCAGCGGCATCTTCAATGAAGAAGGTGTGGCCCATCGTATCAAACGCCACATTGTTAGTAACTCTAAAGTAGTGAACTCCGTGAGTGGTAACAGCGCGATTGTAAGTCTGATGTATGGCATTGCCTCGTACATAGGATTTGTGCACGGTGCCGATCATGTGGAAATGGATTGGGTAACGACCAAGTTTGAAAGCTTGACCCACATCCTTTAGCTCAATGTACTCGATCCTACCGACGCTTGACTCATCACCCGGAGAGTGGACCATAATGTGACCACCGTAGAGTTCTTTAGGAGATACAATGGGATCACCTCTGAAAACGACGTTTCTTGTAAGTAAACCAACCTCACCTCTCATAGGCATCTCTACACCACCATAAGTGGGTGCAACGGATAAGTGCAAGTAGGTGAGAGGTTCATCGAAGGAGATGACTCTACTGGAAACTCTGGTGATGATTCTAGTCTCTGATTCGATGTTTTACCAGCCAGTACCGGCGATAACAATTTCCTCGCCAACTGCCCAGTCAGTCTCCTCAATCAGAGTGATAGAGGTCGAGCCAGCATAAGCTGATTTTTCGAGTCTTGTCCAAACTATGTCTCTCTTTATACCGTGCATGTCGAGTGTACCAAAACGAACACCAATCACTTTGTTTCCGTACTGCGGCAAGTACGGACTCCATCTGTCACTGTGCATAGTGATTTGGAGTTTGCTTGTGTATGGGAACTACTCAGTACCGACTTCGAGGTAGCCTCCCATGACCATCACATAACTAGCATCAAACGTTCGCAGGTGGTTGGCATCAGAATGCGGGGGGAAAATCAAACTGCCCTCAACGATCAGTGCATTCAATTTAGCTGTGCTGTCGATATCGACAAGCAAGTGCTAGCCCTTTGGAATAACGATTGACTCGCCATCAATTGGGGGGATATCGCCGCCCCAAGTCTCAGTGTCGGACCAGCGGGAAACGTACCTATAAACGAGGCCCTGTGTGGCGGCGAGACCAACGCCATCAATGTCAATAGACAGAGTGGGTGTTCCGGGAACGTAAGGTTTGTCAGCTGTCGTACAGACGATTTAAGTGTCAGAATGAGCGGTGATGGTGCAAGCTCTATCGTCAAAGAAGACTTTACCAGTAGAAGTGCCATGAAGATTAACACCAGTTAGAGTGACGGTTTCCCCGCCAAGGACAGATCCGAATCTAGGTTCGATGCTCTGGAGCAAGGGAGTCTTGGTATCACTGTAGGTAACTGGGTTGAGGGCTGCTTCGAAAGCCTAGCCATTAATAAAAATTTAAGGTGTGCATTGTGGCTCTGGCTCCTCGTTATTAATTGCTTCGATACCGACGAGGGTAAATTCAGTAACTCTGCATGAGCCAGTGGCGTCTCCGTAGAATCTGTAGCTGTTGAAGGCTGGCTTATCTAGACCCTCATCTCTGTAGTTGATGTAGTTCCAGCCCTCATGGACATCTTGCCCATAGGTAAACAGGCGTTCTTTGGTAAGCCAACCATCGTTGGAGCCTTCAAAGTGAAGCTTGTTAACATAAGGCGCTGTCGATGTAATAAAGTTTATGAAAACTTTAGCTTCATCAAGAACACCGACGTGTCCCTTCTTGAAGGTCATTCCAAAATTGCAGCCTTTGGTCTTCGTATCTTTGTGGTCCACAATCGTGTTCATATCGGTAAGGACCGAGTTCTCTGGGAACACTTTACCTTCAAGAGGGCGGCTCTCCTGAATCTTGTAATTGTCAACTGAGAAAGTTGTCGCCAAATGTGGTAGTTTACAAACAGCATAGGTGCTGTCAGACTCAGCAGTCAGCTCACATTTACTTCCGCAGACATCGATGTAGTTTGATGTGGAGGATTTAAGATTTGCGGTGAGACCACTTCCCTCGATCGCGTAACTGCATCCACCAGCGAAGGAACAGACGATATCGCTGCTTGAAGATGTGACTGCGAGCTGCTTTGAGATTTCGATCGTGGATTCGACTTTGGCGTTGTGACTTGTTCCATCGGTAAAGTTGAAATAGAGAGCCGGTCTCTCAATAACAGCAGCGACACCTGTGGCATCCCAAGTAGCGACCGCTTCAGTGTCAGAGATGATCTGTGCGGTGACTTCGATGCCACCGAACTTTGCTTTAGCCTAAGCACCTTAACTAGTAAGGAAACCGCTTCCCGTGAAGCTAATCGAGTCACCAGTTAGTGTTGCAGAGCTAACTGTTATAAAGTCATCAGTTTGAGAATAGGTGGCTTCACTGGCGACGAAGGATTACTGAGATACCGAGTTTATTGTGAAGTCTAGTGTGGCATCCTCAGCAACAACGATTGCATTCGTTAGGCACTTCAGCTCACCGTACTTGACAATTGTAACTTGAGAGCAAAGCTTGGATCCAGCAGCGATAAGGTTGAGGTTTTAAGTTTCAACACCGAAGCCAGTACCCGTAACAGTAATTACACTACCAGCTGAGCTGCCCCTGTTAGGTGTGATGGAGAACAATTGAGGTTTGAACTCAAGAGTGTGCACGATGTCTGAGCCCGCTGGGAAGCCTTCACTAGTATAGACCTTAACATCGTCGGTCTCCGAGCCAATCAAGCTAACAACTTTGAAGATAGCCTAGCTCTCAGTGACCGAGATCAGTTCTTGCTCAAGGCCATCAATTACGAGCTGCACGCTTTCATCAAGCAAAGTACCGTCGACAAACACTTGGTAGGAGAGGGTTGTCGTGTCAAACTCGGCTCTGATGTCAAGCACTTCGGCTTTCGGCGCAACAAAATTGAATAGGATATCTTGCTCACTTGCTGCCTCTTCAGAGGTCTTCAGGAAGACAAGTAGCAGTTGATCACCTGACTCCTGGTCGAGAAGATAGTCAGTGCGGCAGGTGATCTCGCTAGGCGTCGAAGTAATCACGTAGCAGTAGTGGCTGCCGATCTTTACTGGGTTGTCCAGTGGCTCATTGGAGAAGTTCTCACCTTTGATTGTGACCAGGGTACCTCCGTAGAGAGAGCCCATCTGCGGAGTGACAGAAGTGATTGTGCTGTGGACCTTGAGCAGAAGGAGGTCAGAGTTTATGCGACCGTGCTACTGTGATTTGAGCATGATGAAATAGTCGCCGCTTGGAGCACCATTCAACTTTAGCTTTATGGATTTTTGATCCTAATCGACGCTGACAACGTATAACTCTTTTTTATAGGTAGTATTGGTTGCACTGTGAAGAACCGCTTTGAAATCAGTTCGGTTAAGAGCTGTTGCGTAATCCTCAGCGAGGAAAATCGTGAGCTCTGTCTTCAGCACGGGTGAAGCAGTCACTGGTGACATTTTGAGAGTTGACTTCACGGCTGAGGCAAGATTCAAGAATAGTGAGCTGTCTTAGATACCGTTGATTTAAACGGTGGCAGGTTGATAGGAGGCGGCATCCTTAGTGAATCTGTTCAATTCGCAGTTGATAAAGGTCATCTGCACTTCGAGCACAGTGCAGACTGTGCCATCGGCGAAAGTGACACTAACAGCGCTCACATCGTAGCCAAAGTCCTCACCTGTGATTTCTAGGATGTCACCACCCAGGAAGTTGATAGCATCGTTGGGATAGACTGAAGTGACCGTGGCAGGGATCAAGATCGAGTCAGCGATTGTGTTAGGCAGGTAGCCATCGTCAGTGTTGACCTGGACGATCCACTCGCCAGTGACAGCCTCATGTTCGAGCTGGCAGACGTACTCACTAGCAGTGAGGGAGTCGGGGATGCATCTGGCTGGGCCGAAATCAATCAAGACATCCTCGCCTGTCGGCAGGTTGACACCAGTGATGGTCAGCACGCTACCTTCGAGGGTTTGGCCGGTGATTTCAGCGTCGGTGTCGACGTAAGTGTAGTCGCAGTTGAGACTAGCGCAGAGTGCAGCCATACCGTCAACAGTGACTAGGACTTGGGGAGCTTATGCATCCGAGGTCAAGAAGTCCAGCGTGATCGGTTCAAATAGGATTGTGTGACCGAACTCTTGAATCACCTTCGTGCTGGGAGCAACGGGCTCATTACCAGTCAATGGCTCCGCATTCGTGTAGGAGGGGTGGATCTGGCAGACTGGCGGAGCGTAGTCGAGACCAGTGAAGTGCAGCATGAAGGAGACACCGTTTTCCCAGTAGGCATACTTGTAGTCATAAAGCACCTCAACCTTGTCTGTCAGGAATGGCATAGATTTATGCAGAGCGTTTGCGATCCACACAGGGCTCGAGTCGTACTTAATGTCAGTGGAGATTACTGGTGCACCAGAGGGATCAGTGCAGGTTATCTGGTAGAAGCCGCTGATTGGTGCGCTGCTTTGGACACCACCGTTGTTAGGGGAAGCGATGGTAAAAGTTGATGCGGTTGTGACTTTCTTTACCGAGATCGCGTTAACTGAGAAACCATTGACCAGCTTCTTGAGCGTAACAGTGTAGGTAATTGTGACCATTTGGCTTGCATCAACAGTAATGTCGCCATTGGCGGTGAACATGGTGCGTTTGACGTCGAGGTCCCACATCTTCCAAAACTTTTGATAGTAGGGCATGATCTTATTCTTGAAGGTTTGGGCGTTGGCAGTGTTGGAAATTTCATCGGACTGCCAGAGAGAGGCTGGAGTTGTGGTGGGGTTTAAAAAGTTGATGATATAGTTTCCACCATCGGGGCTGCTCACGGTAATACGCCACTCTTCAAATATGTTCACCTGATCAAGGGCAAGTTGTTGCATGGAGCGGCTGGCCTTAGGGTGCCTAGCAATTTTATCAACCGGCTCAATCTCTAGTGAAACGGTCAGGTGATCCATGTTGGTGAATTTGGTCGACTCGGCCATCATAAAGTACTGTTTGCCCTTCTCGAGCGTGATCCATTCACTTCTCTGACCCTCCTCCTTATTGTAGAAGTACTGACGCCAGCCAATGCTCCATCCACGTTTCGCGATCAGTTTGAGGTTGGGCCTCTTCTCGAGCGGGGTACCAGCGTAAGCTGTCTCATTGTTGAAGTAGAGGTTGCAGCCATCGTCGCAAGAGAGCAGGAAGCGATACTTGCCTGAGGCAGGTGCGGTGAACCATCCACTGATTTCCTCCTTGTAGGTGTCGCTACCAGTCTCAAAAATCTCGACAGCAGTCAACAAGTCAACGAATGACTTAGTTGAGTCAGTGTTATTCTTAACGCGCTTAAGGCCTGGTTGACCAGGTTGGTAACCCACGCTAGATAAGGAGCTTTTTTTACCAGTTACACACCGGATTGAGCCACTTAGTGCCTCTTTGACATCGCAGTCGAGACCATCGACAAGCACGCTCACGTTAGTTCCGTTGAGTCCATGGCCGCTGATAATCAACTCTTGGCCACCAGTTGTGTAGCCAGAGCCAGCGCTGATGCCCTCAATCTTGGGGTGAGTTCTGACTGACCAGCAGTCGTCGCCCTAAAAGTTGCAGTGTCTAGCTGAAGAAGTCTTTTGAGCGAAGCCGTTGTACATAAGAACTCGAGGCTCGGTGTTTTTGATGGGAGTCTAGTCTCCCACGTATGCTTCAAAGGTGTCGTGTGCCCACTGAGTGGCGCGCTACTCCTAAGTCACAGTGTCCTCCCAGTTGACGAGAGTGTTGCCAAGACGGATTTCTCTGAAAGGCCATGCATCAGCAGGTGTGCAGGCTGTTGCCGACACGCTCCTAGTGTTCATGTGGAACTGAATCAACTGGTCCTTATAAACATTGGGCGGGGAGACGTCTAAGAGTTAGGCGGTGTAGTCACGGTTGTATTGAATTAAGCAATTCGCCTTATTTGAGCACAGAGCGAGTACTTAATCTTCGTCATTATTCACAGCAAGGTTGAAGGAGATAATGTCCTCACCATTGCCTAGGGGCATAGTTTCACCGTTGAAAACATCGGTTGGCGCGTTAAAAAGCTGAGCGGGCGAGGGCATAGTGTAGGCAAGTCTGCCCGCCATCGCGTTTGAGTTGAACTCGTCGCTACCTATAGAAAGCGAGATCAGATCAGAAATAAACTTACTTGATAGGGAAGGTCCTTAAAGTAAGGTACCTGAGAGCCAGACAGGCTCAAGCACGATGGTATTCATTTCGGCCATTGTGCCCATCATTGAGCCCTGGATGTTGATTGGGGCACCGCCGGCCATACTGAGTGTTGTCAGAGGACCAACCTTGCCGGTGTTCTCGTAGCTGACACCATTGAGAGTGTGAAATTTGACCTCTGCACGGAAGAAACGTGTAAGTGAGAGTAATTGCGTTGCTTACCACTGATGATAGACTGCGCGGGTAGAAGTGCGATCGCTGATAGGAGAGCGACTCGGGTCATCATTTCCATTTAAGAGATTTCTTAATAGATATTATTATAGCTTTATTGGATAGGTCGCTTTTTAAGTACAAACAATCCCTTAAAAGTACAAACTAGTAAAAATTATTCCTACTTCTTATTTCACTTTTTGGATATTTTATTCTGTAATCTCTTCACTGGGGTTTTGGGGTTTTGGGG